>NHCFR00700__coassemble_3417_pt1 | contig 7407 bp, 7 predicted proteins | sample NHCFR00700__metabat2_high_PE_034 | metagenome-assembled genome bin NHCFR00700 | reverse complement strand
ACCTTGCCGGAGCGGAGGCACCGAGTACATACGTTGATATGGCGGGGAGTACCGTCGACCAGAGCCTTAACACGACGAACGTTCGGCTTCCAAGTTCTGTTAGAACGTCTGTGGGAGTGGGAAACCTTGATACCAAAGGTCACGCCCTTGCCGCAAATATCGCACTTTGCCATTTTTCCTGCACCTCCTTATCTAAAAGGCATTGAGTAACGGATATTATATTAGCACAAGTCCGGCATAAATGCAAGCCTTTCTTTCAATTTATTTTAAAAAAACAAAAAAACTTTTCACCGTTTTCATGCAGCCATTGAAAAGCCTGTATCGCTCCGTTATAATAAAGGTATCTTACTCGCGTACGGTAGGAGGATTCGAAAACATGCAATTAAAAGAATTTGGTGTATGCCTTGGCGACCTGATCCAGGAATTTGATTTTGAGGTCGTCTACGGCCCGGAAAACTTTGAACACGTCGAGATCACCAAGACCGACGTCAGCCGTCCGGCGCTTCAGCTGGCAGGTTTCTTTGACTACTTTGACCCCAACCGTATCCAGATCATGGGTAAGGTTGAAAACACCTTTGTGGAAAAAATGACCCATGAAGAGCGTGCGCTGTGCTTTGACAAGCTGTTCGGCTCGGGCATCCCGGTCATGATCATTTCCCGCAACATGGATGTCTTCCCCGAGTGCCTCGCAGCCGCGCAGAAGTACAATGTGCCGCTGCTGCGCACCAACGAGTTTACGTCCACCATCGTCAACGCACTCGTGGCTTCCCTTAAGGTATCCCTCGCGCCGCGCATCACCCTGCACGGCGTTCTGGTCGAGATCTACGGCGAAGGCGTTCTGCTGCTCGGTGACTCCGGTGTCGGTAAGTCCGAGACCGCAATCGAGCTGGTCAAGCGCGGTCACCGTCTGATCGCAGACGATGCCGTCGAGATTAAGCGCGTGTCGGACAAGACTCTGGTCGGCACCTCGCCCGATGTCATCCGCTACTTTATCGAGCTGCGCGGTATCGGCATCGTCGATGTGCGCCGTATCTTTGGTGTCGGTTCGGTCAAGCTGACCGAAAAGGTCGAGCTGGTCATCAATCTGGAACCCTGGGAGGAAGGCAAGCAGTATGATCGCCTGGGCCTCGAGGGTCAGACCACCAGCATTTTGGACATCACTGTTCCCTCTCTGACCATTCCTGTTCGCCCCGGCCGTAACCTCGCCGTCATCATTGAGGTCGCTGCAATGAACGACCGCTATAAGAAGATGGGCTACAACGCGGCCAAGGACTTGCAGGAGCGCATGCTCAAGTCTTTCGGCGGCAACTAATGAACTCCCGAGAAAGGCAGGGCTTCCCCCTGCCTTTTTTCCCACGCTCCGGCAGGCAAAACCACCGGAATTTGACAAAATATTTGACTGGAGGAATCCTGAATTATGATGAGACTCGGCATTGACCTCGGCGGTACCAACACGGTTGTTGGCCTGTGCACCCTGGACGGTGTACTGATGGATAAAATTTCTGCTCCCACCAAGACCGGCGATCCGGACGGCTTGTGTGCGGTCATGCACGACCTGTGCCGCGATCTGTGCGACAAGCACAACATTCCTTATTCCGAGATCGAGCAGATCGGCATTGGTCTGCCCGGTACGCTCGTCAAGGCAACCTGCACCCTGACCTTCGGCACCAACCTCGGCATGTCCAATGTCTGCTTTGCGCACGCGTTTGAGCCGGAATTTAACTGCCCGGTCAACATCGACAACGATGCAAACTGTGCTGCACTGGGCGAGTTCCACGGCGGCGCAGGCCGCGGCACCCGCAACCTGCTGATGGTCACGCTGGGCACCGGCGTAGGCGGCGGTATCGTTCTCGAGGGCAAGCTGTATACCGGCCGCGAGGACATCGCAGGCGAGATCGGCCACATGGTTATCGTCCCGAACGGTGCACCCTGCAACTGCGGCCGTCATGGCTGTCTGGAGACCTACGCGTCTGCAACCGGTCTGATTCGTCTGGCACGCGAGGCAATGGAGCAGTGCCCCGACACCTGCCTGCACGCCATGGTACAAGAAAACGGCGGCAAGCTGACTGCTAAGATGGTCTGTGATGCACGCGATGCCGGTGACGCACTGGCCGACCGCGTATTCAATGATTACTGCGACTATCTGGCCTGCGGTCTGACCAACCTCATCAACGTATTCCAGCCCGATGCCATCGTTATCGGCGGCGGTGTTGCCGGATACGGTGAAAAGCTGCTCATGCCGCTGCGCGAGCGCGTCCATGCACAGCAGTTCAAGATCGCTCCCGAAGGCACGCCCATCGTCGCAGCCACCCTCGGCAACGATGCCGGTATCATCGGCGCAGCCCTCCTCTGATCGCTTATTTTTGTAAAAACCTGCCAAAATCCAACATATTCCGGTGTTTTTCTTGATTTTCCGCCGCTTGTTTGTTATAATTAACTTTAGTATTCGCATTCACCCCCGGACGAAAAAAGGAAGACGCATCTATGAAACGATTGGTTGCAGGCATTCTGACGGCAGCCCTGCTGACTTCGGCCGCAGGCGCTGTCTCATACGACCCGGAAGCCGCAGGTACATCCGCTCCCGCTGCCACTACGGTCAGCGAGACTGTGAGCGAGTCCGTCATGGCCGCTTCTCTTACTGCATATCCGGCTACCATGACCGTCATGCTCGATGGCAAGCAGGTCAAGCCGGTGGGTTACAACATCAACGGCAACAACTATTATAAGCTGCGTGATATCGCCCTCATCCTCAACGGTATGACCGCTCAGTTCGGCGTGACCTGGGACAAGAGCACCCGTTCCATGAACCTCACACCCGGCAGCAGCTATGAAGCCGTCGGTGGTGAGCTCGGCGCGATCCCGACCAAGAACGCGACCGCACAGACATGCAATGAAACCGTTCTGATCAACGGCATCAAGGCCTCTTTGACCGCCTACAACGTCGACGGCTACAACTACTTTAAGCTGGTCGATCTGGGCGATGCGCTGGGCTTCGATGTCGGCTATGAATCCCAAACGCGCACGGTCGTCATCACAACCCCGACCGTAGAACAGCCTACCCCGGAAACACCCGAAGAGACTCCTGAGGAACCCGAAACGCCGGCAGAACCGGAACCGACTCCCACCCCCACAGCTATCGATGGCAAGCTCAAGATCTGGATCGATCCCGGTCATGGCGGCGCCGACTCGGGCAATGTTGCAACTTCGGCTATCCCCTTCGATGACTATTGGGGCGTACACCACGATGGCAACACAAAGATCTACGAGAAGGACTTTACCCTTGCTGTCTCGCTCATGCTGCGCGACAAGCTGGAAGCGGCCGGTGTTGAGGTACGCATGACACGTGAGGATGACTCGACGGTAGACGCAACGACCCGTAAGCAGCTGTTCAGCACCGAAGGCGGCGGGTACGACATGATTTTCAGCGTTCATCAGAACGGTTATTCTACGTCCACCCCCAAGGGTGCCGAGCTGCTCATTCAGGTTGCCTACGAGAACGGCGGTGCAGGACAAGAGTTTGGCGACCTGCTCAAGCAGGAGTACACCAGTCTGGGTCAGGATTGGAGACGCTTTGTCTTCCAGCGCAGCAGCAGCGATCCCTCTAAGGACTATTACTTCGTCCTGCGTGCAGCTCAGGAAGGCGGCGCACTGGCATTTATCAGTGAGTTCTGCTTTATGAGCAACGCAGACGATCAGCTGTGGCTTCTGTATACCGAGAACCTGGACAAGCAGGCTACCGCACAGTACAATGCGATCATGAAGTATTTCGAGACCCATCCGTACTGATTTTGAAATCCTACGCAAAGGAAGTTTATGTTACATGGAATCGAGAATTGAACAGGCAATCGCCCGACATCACAAGGGCTACAACTGTGCTCAGGCCATTGTCTGCACCTACGCTGACCTGTTCGGCGTAGACGAGCAGACCGCTTACAAGATGAGCGAAGCATTCGGCTTTGGTATGGGTATGATGGAAGTTTGCGGTGCACTGACCGGTAGTCTGATGCTGGCAGGTCTTCAGAACAGCGCCGGCGTAGAAACGCCGGGTTCTACCAAGGCTACAACCTACAAGATTGACCGCACGTTGGGTGAAGCCTTTTCAAAGGCAACCGGCTCGCTGCTGTGCTCCGAGCTCAAAGGCCGCGATACGGGCAAGCCGCTGTGCTCGTGCGACGACTGCATCCGCCATGCTGCACGTATCATCGAAGAAAAGCTGCTCGCTGATGCGCAGTAAACATTTCTGAATGTCAAAAACGGTCATCCTTTCGGATGACCGTTTCTTTTATCCAATCTCTTACCGCGATCGCAGCATTCTATTTTACCCATGCTGCGCATAAGATATGCAATTCGGGAGGGATTTTCTATGATTGTAACTGCCATTTACGGCACAGAACATGTGGGTAGCACCGTACACCTCGCGCGCATGGCGATTGAGACCTTACAGCCGGATGAGGTGCACGAGTTTTTTCTGCCCCGTGACTTTCATCACATGTGCACCGGCTGTAACGCCTGTTTCTTTGCGTCAGTTCCCTGCTGCGCACCTGCTCACGCGCAAATTGCACCCATTCTGGATGCCATCGACCGAGCTGACGTACTCATCCTTGCATCTCCTGTCTACGTCTGTCACGTTACCGGCACAATGAAATCCTTTTTGGATCACTTTGGATGCCGCTGGATGCTGCACCGTCCCACCCCATCCATGTTCACCAAACGAGCGCTTCTGCTGACAACAGCCGCAGGCGGCGGCATGCGCCGTACCTTGCAGGATTTGCAGGACAGCATGAATTTCTGGGGTGTGGGCCGCGTGGTGCGTCTGGGCAGAGCTGTTCACGCACTGACCTGGGATTCGGTCTCCCCTGCCACACGTTCACGTCTGGAACGCGATGTGCAAAAGGCCTGTCGTCGCCTGCGCGTTGATCGTCCCGTCAAACCTCGCCTGTATATGCGCCTGATGTTTGGATTCTTTCGTCGTCTGCTGCCGCGTATGAATACTGCGACCGATCTGCAATACTAGGAGGCGCAAGGCTGGTTTTCCGGCCACAAACCCTGGTAAGCATAAAAAAAGACCGCATGACAACATGCGGTCTTTTCTCTTATTCCTTTTCAAATACGCATACAACCATCTTGACAAAGCATTCCTTGAGCAGCGGCAGCTTGGCCAGCGGTGCCAGGAAGCCACGCAGCGGCACTTCACGATAATATGCCTGCTTCATTCCTGCATTTGCACGCAGACCGTCAAAGCGCTTAATGGTCATGTGATTGATGTAGGAGAAATACTCCTTGCCCTGCGCATTGGTCGAAATGCGGAAGTTAATGCGATCATCACCGTCCGGAACCGTCTTACACAATTCCTTGTAAGCGTCAACCAGCGTGTCCTCAGAAAAGAACATGTGCACCCACGGAATTGCAATCAAATCGGACAGATGCGCACCAAACGGATGATAATACGGCGGGAAGTTTACATACAGTCGTCCGCCGGGCTTGAGCACACGACGTACCTCTGCCAATACCAGATCGGGACGGTCTACATGCTCCATCGCATCATTCATGATAATCGTATCGAAGCTGTTGTCCGGGAAACCGGTATTGGCTGCATCACCAACCACGAAGGTGAAACGATCTGCATATCCAAGCTGCTCCGCCAGCGCCTCAGCTTCCTCTTTGTAGTGCGCTACAATGTCCATGCCTACGATCTTTTTGACACCCTGCGAGGCATAGTACATGGTCTTGCCGCCTGCACCGCAGCCGACATCCAGTACGGTTTTATCCGCAAACATCTCCTCTGTCGTGTAGCGCTCGGTGTAGAATGCAATAGTATTTCCACCGCGCTCATACTGCCACATTGCATAGCTTTCTTTGCCTTCGTTCTGTAAATTAAACGGATGTACCGGCAACGGGAACAGTCGGTTGAGCGCCAAAAGGAATTTTGTCATCATAATACCTGTCAACTCCTGTATCGAATCCTCTTAATCACGCTCTATTATAAAGCAAAATGCAAAAAATTGCAACCAAAAGTCAGAAAGTATCTATTTCAGCATTTTTCAACGAGCTTTCTTAATAAAGTTTCGATCAAACCTTTTCAAAGGTTTGCGGGTTCCCAGGGCAGAGCCCTGAGTCGCGTCCCGCAGGACGCGAAATCCCCTTTTGATTTTCCCGTCCCCCGCAAGGGAAAATCAACTAAACTCTCGTTCAAAGCGCCGCCCGCAGGCGGCGAATCTTCCGTTCTCCGTTCATGGCTTGGCCGAACAAGTCGGCCACAGCCTTACGGGAAAATACCCCACCGGGGTATTTTCTGATTCCGCAAGGCTCATGAAAAACGCCTAAAGCGTTTTTCCCATAGCGGCTTACACCGTAACCGCTGCTGTTTCCATTTCCCGACCAGCCGGGAGGACTGGAGGTTCCCCTTAGAAGGGGGGACGGAAAGCAAGGGATGGACAACCTACGGTTTTCCACCCCTTGTGACCCCGTTTTCCCTTTCCGTCAGATGTACATTTCAGCCGCCGACATGGTGGGAAAGTACGAGCTCCGCACGGCGGGTGTGAGCTGTCCGGCGCTCCTGGTTATACTGGGACTGCGTTGTGAATGCGAACTTTATGGGACAGCTACGAACCAAGTAAAGGTTTTGTGCGGTCAGGGCGCTCAGCGCGGCAGTATGATCTGCTTTTACGGTGCTAATCTGCGCGCCCTGGCTTCCATATTGCTCTATCATCCAGAATCCTCTCACAGAATAAGAATACCCACAAGAGCAAACAAAAATTTTTTAGATAAAACAAAAAGCAGTCTATACAGACTGCTTTTCAGTGTGCGCGTCGAGTTATCTTCCCGGGCCGTCGCCAGCCAAGTATTGTCACCGTAAATGAGCTTAACTACTGTGTTCGGAATGGGAACAGGTGTACCCTCATCACCATTGACACGCACTATGTGCTGAATAAATCAGCTTTTGTATGATACCATATCGGCATCAATTTGTCAAGACTTAAATGGTGACCCGTGGGAGAATCGAACTCCCGTTTGCGGCGTGAGAGGCCGCCGTCTTGACCGCTTGACCAACGGGCCACATCTGGTCTTTGACAATCTCCTTCACAAGACCGGTGCGCGAAATCTACATTTCTGTATCTTTCAGCAGCGAACCAATCCCACGGCCTGAAAAACATGCCACCGGCATATTTTTCGACGGCCTTTCTCGTCCCCGATGTTGCACGAAGAACAAGGAAAAAGATTTAATGGTGCACCATCGGGGACTCGAACCCAGGACCCACTGATTAAGAGTCAGTTGCTCTACCAACTGAGCTAATGGTGCATATTAGGGTTTGTACCCTGAAAACTGAACATTAACTACTCGCTTTAGCTACTTCGAGACTCTTTACCTAATTCATTAGGTCAAGCCCTCGGCCTATTAGTATCAGT
>NHCFR00700__coassemble_2823_pt1 | contig 8725 bp, 6 predicted proteins | sample NHCFR00700__metabat2_high_PE_034 | metagenome-assembled genome bin NHCFR00700 | reverse complement strand
GGAAAGCCGGACTGGCTGCCCGGCTTTCCTGTCCAAATTTATTGTAATAGGAGGCATTGAAAATGGAAGAGACAACCTACATTTGCGAGCGCTGCGGCGAACGAGTCCCAGCGGATGCCTGCACGATGGTTGCAGACACGATTTTGTGCCCGGACTGCGTGGACACATACACGACGGTCTGTGATTGCTGCGGAGAGCGGCTGTTCCTCTCGGATGACCAGGGAGACGAGAACATCACCTTGTGCGAGCGCTGTTACGAGCGGCATTATACGCACTGCGAGCGCTGTGGGCGCGTCATTTTCTACAGCGATGCTTACTACGAGGATGACGACGAGGACGAACCGCTGTGCTATGACTGTCTGCAAGCTCGTTTGCAGCAAGCAACGATTCACGACTACAGCTATACACCGCGGCTAATTTTTCATGGCGAGCGCAGCAACGAGCGTTTCTTCGGCGTTGAGCTGGAGATCGACGGCAACGGCAAGAGCCGCAAGAACGCCGGTGAAATCTTAAATGTCGCCAACGAGGATGCGCAGAATCTGTACATTAAAAGCGACGGATCGCTGGATTGCGGCATGGAACTGGTCACGCATCCGATGACCTTACAGTATCATCTAGAACAAATGCCGTGGAAAAAGGTCCTGCGTAAGGCAGTTGAACTTGGATATCTTAGCCACCGCACTACCACCTGCGGCCTGCACGTCCACATCTCCCGTGCTGCTTTCGGAGAAACCGAGCAGGAGCAGGAACTGTCGATTGCGCGGCTGCTCTACTTCATCGAGAAATTCTGGACTGAGCTCCTGCGATTCTCTCGACGCACCGAGCGGCAGATCAACCGCTGGGCAGCACGCTATGGCATGAAATTATCGCCGAAAGCCGTGATGGAATCGGCGAAGGACTCCCGCGCTGGACGATATACCGCCGTGAATCTTACCAACGAGGACACCGTAGAAATCCGAATTTTCCGTGGCACGCTCAAATACAACACCTTGATCGCCACGTTGCAGTTGGTAAACGTCATCTGCGACGTGGCTCTTTTGTTGTCTGATGAGGAATTGCAGGAACTGTCCTGGCATGGATTCCTTGACCGGATTCACGAGCCGGAGCTGATTCAGTACTTAAAGGAGCGAAATCTCTACAAAAATGACCCGATTGCTTACGAGGAGGATGAATAATGTGCAGCCTATTTGGACTGATCGACTATCAAAATGCCCTGACAACACGGCAGAAAAACCGGATTTTGCAGGTACTCGCCAAGGAATGCGAAGTACGTGGAACGGACGCGACCGGCATCGCCTACAACTTTGGCGGCAGCATCAAGGTCTATAAGCGCCCGCTCGCCGCGCATAAGCTAAAGTTCCATGTGCCCAATGGGGTTCATGTCGTCATGGGACACACCCGGCTTGCCACTCAAGGCAGACCGGCAGACAACTTCAACAATCACCCTTGGTCGACCGGAACATTTGCACTGGCGCACAATGGCGTGCTATGGAACGACAGAGAGCTCCGGCAGACCGAGAATCTACCGGATACCCGGATTCAGACCGACAGCTATGTTGCCGTACAGCTGCTCGAACAAGCAAAAACCCTGGATTTCACGACCATCAGCGCGATGGCGGAGAAAATCCAGGGTTCTTTTGTCTTTACGGTGCTTGACCGGGACGACAACTTATATTTTGTCCGCGGCGACAACCCGCTCGCAATCTTCGACTTCGGCGGATTCTACTTATATGCGTCCACCGAAGAAATTCTGCGGCGGGCGATGTGTAAGCTGCGCCTGCACCATCGGGAAGAAATCCATACGGAGGAGGGCGATATCTTGAAAATTGATCGAGCAGGCCAGTGTAGTTTTGGGCACTTCAATCCGAATCACAGCATGGAACACTTCTGGCGCAATCCACGGTTGCGAATGCTGCCATGGTTCGACGAAGTGGACGAGTCAGAGGCGATAGACGGGCGGCCTGACCTTCTGATTCAGGCCGCGAAATCTATGGGCGTGTCCGAAGATGAGGTGCTGGCACTGCTCGACTTGGGGTATGACCCGTGCGAAATCGAAGAGCTGCTGTACAATCCGGCACTGCTGCACGAAGCGGCGGCCGAGTTGTTGTACGCGTACTACTAATAAGGAGAGGAGATGAGCCTATGGGTCTGGGGACCATTCTGGTCGTGATCGGTGAGATTATCGATCTTCTGGAAGACGAGGATGAATGAACCTTGCGCATTCGATTACAAAGGGAGGTGATGCGGAAAATGTAGTGGAAAGCAGGGACAACTGCCTCGTTGCAATCCGTGAAAATCGATAAGATGTAGGGACAAGGAAGGTGGTTGTCCATGACACAAAAATGTACAGGATACTTGGTGCGCAAGGCGGGATACTATCACATCGTGCTCGCCGAACGCTTTGGCAAGGGGCGTAAACTACGCTGGATTCGTACTGGAATCCGGATTGGTGAACCGCGCTATCTGGCTGAGCGGATACTGCGCGAAAAGCTGCGCAGGCTGCATAAGGACGTCAAGCGTGTCGAGCAGATTACCCAGTGGGGCGGTGATGCGAGCTTGTTGAACGCACCGCCCTCCTGCTACTTTACACAGTGGCTGGAAACGAGGAAGTATGCGATCTGTGAGCGCAGCCTCCGGCTATATGAGCGTATTTTACGAAAAGCGGGGCAGTATCTGGATGAAACTGCCGCAGAATTACGTGAATTGAATGCCGATCATATCCAAAGATATCTGGAGCTGCTGGCATACGAGCACAAGGCGCCCAGTACCATCCGACTGCACGGTGTTGTGCTGCGGGCGGTGCTGGAGGATGCCTGTGCGCGTGGATATCTGGCGCATAATCCGGCGAAAAGGGTACCGGTTCCGCAGGAGAGCGCCCGGCAGTGGAGCGGATGGGACGAGGACACACAGCGGAAATTGCTGTACGGCCTGAAAGGACATCCACTTGAACTGCCGGTGCATCTGGCGATGGTATACGGGCTGCGATGCGGTGAGATTTGCGGCTTGCGTTGGGAGGATATCAACTGGGACGACTCCTTATTATATATAAGGAGAAACGCGGTGCTGACTTATGACACAGATGGCAGCTCGCGCGTCATCCAGACCGAGACCATGAAAGCCCAAGCAAGCCGCAGGATGTTCCCGCTGCATCCGCAGACCCGAGCCCTGCTGCGGCGTGTACGAGCAGAGCAGGCAGGGGAGAGAAACGGCGCGATTTTTATCGCGAAAAACGGGAGACCAATGCGCCCGGATGGCTTGTCCAAGCGTTTCTGTCATTTTTTGCAGCAGAATGGTCTGCCAAAAATCCGGTTCCATGATTTGCGCCATCTGTGCGCGACTGCACTTGCTGACCGGGGATGTGAGTTGACCGAAGTGCAGGCATACCTCGGGCATGCGAGCATCCAGACGACACTGCGGTATGCCCATCTCAATCCGGACAACAACGCCAATGTGTTCCGGATCATGCAGAACGCGCTGACAGCAGTCGGATGACGGGTTAAAAGAGCGGATATGGGGAAAAGCTCAGTCCCCATATCGGCATTTCCATGGGGGTTGGGATGTACGCAGACTGCCTTTGCAGCAGGACAGGGATCGGGAGCAAATTACATAGTTCGTTGATGATATAATCGCTGCCTGGATTAAAATCCAGAATCAAGGCATCGGCAGCATGGTCTTCCCAGAGCCAACGGCATAATACGCGCAGCATGTCTTGGGTTTGCGGAGAATTGGCACAACGAGAGACGATTCGGATGATAATCGGGATGTGCTGACCGATTTTTTGGCGCAGCTCACTCGCGAAGTTAAGGCAGGGTTGCATCTCCTTGAGGAAGCACTTTAGCTCTTGATCAGAAGTGCCGTGCCAGTGTTGAGAAAACAGATCGGCAAAGAGTGTCAGGACAAGGCCAGACACACCGTATGGAATTACCGATTGATAAAACTCGGCCAGCCAATCGTAGGAGGTGTCGAGAATGTGTTCGGGGAATAAGGGGAGGTTTGGAAAGTAATGATGACAGAGTGCAAGGTGGTCTTCGCTTGCGCCGAGTATGATAAGACCAGCCGCAGTTTGAAATATAGGATGGTTGAGCGGAGGATGTCCCAGATCTGGATTTATGGCGAAAAACAGGCGGGATTTGGCCGCAAACATACCGATGGAACCACGGTCGAGGGTTTGTTTTTTGCGCTGATCGATAGGCTGCTCACAGAAGGTGCGTGCCCATACTTGGTTCAGAACCTGAGCGTGTTCGGCGGTGTAAAACAGTGGAAAGTACGCCGACAGCAATGTGCGAGACAGCTCGTGTGCGTATTTTTCCAGAAATGTCTGGAGGGCAAAGCGCTCGGTTTGCTGTCTGCATGCGGAAGATTGCGACACAAATGCATGGAGCAAGTCATCTTGGGCAAACCAAGTATGCAGAGTCTGGCAGAGAGACTGTCTGCGTGCCTCGAGTGTGCCAGACTGGCCGGAGGAGAAGATCGCTTCCGCAATGGCGGTCAGCTGTTTTTGATTCATCTTCCGAATTCTGGTGCAGACTTTGCCGGAAGGCTGAGTCTGGGACGCTGGCATATGATCCGAGAACAGCTGATTGAGAAAAACTGTGATGGTTCGCTCATCCGCCATGGACTGGGCGGCTTGATGGAGCAGCGTCAGAATACGATAGATCGGTTTGGGGTTTTCGAGTGGCTCGGAGATGGCATCGAATACACTCCGATTACTTAAGGTGTCAATGTTTGTGCGTGAAAGACGCTGAAAGAAATGTTGAGTCAGTGCCGCGTTGTAGAAGGTATTCTGCTGCTGGAAGTACGCTCCCAGACCGTTGTATAGCAAAATATCATGCTGAAAGTATTCCTTCGAGGTTGCTTCTTCGCTCAAAACATCGTCTTCGATAGCTGAAAGTACGGTGTAAGGATCCAGAATGTTTGTATCTCCTTTTTTGGATATGCCGTGACAGAGCCGGAAGATGCGCTCTTGGTTTTGGTTGAATACACGCCAGACATAAGCCGGTGCGATGGTCTGCAGATCCGGAGATGACTCCAAAAACAGCTGCAGCTTCAGGAAGAACTGATATAAGGGATCCTCCTGATAGGCAGATAAGAGCTGCTTCAGTGTTGGACGCAGCTTGTTATAATCCTTGCGAGAGAGCAGCTTTGTAAAGTCCTTGTGGGGAAGCGGTTTTTGTGAAGCGCAGGAGGAAAGCAACAGATATATTCTGGCTTTTAAGTTACCCATGCGCTCGCTCAGGTACGAAGGAGTGCCATTCTTGTCAGATTGCAAATCTTCAGACACCTCGCAGAACTCGTTGAGTATGCTGTCGACCGGAACACATTCGCGGTTTTTACTGAGGAGGTCTTGCAGTTGTGTCACCAGATCAATGATCTGTGCGTCCGTCATATCATCTACATGCTCCGCTTTGCATGCAAGTTTATGGAGCGCAGTAAGAAAGTCAAATCTCAGCATGCACTGGCCAATGCTTCCATATTTATTGTATCTCAGGGCTGTTGAGGTTAGGCGTTTGGTGCCCATGAAGTACTCGGTGAAGAAATTGAGCAGGGTTTTAGCCTGTTCAAAGTTCAAAGGGTGGGGCTCCAATGCGGTAGCTTGAAGTGGTTTGAGTTTGGCAAGCAGTTTGTCACATTGTTCGTTCAGTGATTGCTGCTGCCAGCGCTCTGAATAGAGCTGGAAGACGTCCAAATCCTGCCGCTGGATGGCTTGGGACAGCGTCTGTTTGAGGCAGGAGTGTTCCAGCTCGGCATGCAGGGTTTGCTGATCGGGTGTTTCCAGCAAACGGCGCACTTCCCTGTGCACCGTGTCCGACTGGCACAGGGAGGGAAAGGGGAACAGGTACTGGCGATAGCAGAAATGGAGGAAGAGTAGCTGCGAATACTGGTAGCATTCTTGCTGGGAGGGTTTGGACAGGCCCTTTAAACGCTTGGAAAGTGTCTCAAAAAAGGTGATAGCATTGTTGGTAGGCAGCTCTAAATCCGAGCAAATGGTGTAAAACGTGTCGAACTGGCGCAAAATATAGCGCAGACCATGTGCGGGCTCAAATTCAAGTAAAAATGGGACGGATGCCGACTCCTGATTAGGGGTCGGCTTTTTTGTTGCGTCAGAGTTGTAAAACATGGCGCGACCTCCTTTTATTAAATGTAGCCGAAATGGGCATTTGGTGCACTGCAGAAACAGGGTGTGGTCGATATAATAAGATCGTAGAAAGGTTGTGAAAAACATGAAGGAAAAACGAATTTCTGCTACTTTGCAGGAAAAAAACGGGCGATTTTACATCGTTGCACGCATACCGACACCTACCGGGCAGTACAGGCAGAAGTGGATTTCCACTGGCTTGCCTGTTGCCGGGAACAAGCGCAAGGCAAAGCAGATGCTCGAGTTGAAGCTCATCGAGCTGCAGGAGCAGCAGCGGCGAGCGGGCTGGGCGGTGGCCGATGTCGGGGCAGTTCCGTTTGTTGCGCTAATCGACCGGTGGCTGCGCCGTAAGCGGCTGGAACTCGCACCGACCACCATTGAGGGGTACGAACGGATTCTAGTGAGACTGCGGCCGTACTTTGCCCGGCTTAACTTGGTGACCAATGCCGTGTCGCCGGCGGTGATTGAAGGGTATGTCGACTTCCTCATCAAAGAAGGGCTGTCCGCAAACACCGTGCGGCATCATCTCACGCTGCTCAAGTCGGTTTTCAACGATGAGATCCGCAACGGAGCCCCGATATTGAACCCGGTAAAATGCGTGAAAGGGCCGAAAAATGAAACTTTTGAGGCGAATACATATACGATCGATGAGGTCGGCGCATTGTTCGACCTGTTCCGCGGAGACCCGCTCGAAGACATCGTGCAGATTGCAGTTCTGTACGGGCTGCGTCGCAGCGAGATTCTGGGGCTCCGATGGGCTGATATTGACTTTGAGCGACGAGTTTTCCACGTGCGGCATAAAGTGGTCCAAGTCAAGGTCGACGGCGTTTGGCAGCTGATCCGGAGCAACGACCTCAAGACAGAGGCCTCGCGGAGAAGTTTTCCGCTGTCGGACGCGATGCGTGAGCGTCTGCTGGCGCGTAAAGCCGCAGCCGAAGCCCGACGGGCAGCGGATGAAGGATACAGCGATACCGATGCGGCGTATGTGTTTGTCGACCAAAATGGTGTACTGCTATGGCCGAATTACGTGACCGACCATTTTCGGCATAAAATGGCCGCAAGCACGCTGCCAAAGCTGCGTTTTCACGACTTGCGGCACCCGTATGTCAAGCACACGACAAAAAATATAATTCTGAAAAGCAGAAAACCCAAACTATCAGAGAATCGACCTGATAATCTGGGTTTTCTGCTTTTATAATTGACGTAGAGCAGATCATAAATGGCTAGATACCTTAAATTCGCTATTTTTATTTAAAGTTCTTGATAATCCCACAAGGCTGTAGAAAATCTAGATAGTGTAGTTTTTGTTTTGGGAACCGAAACCACCAAAAGTTTTCGAGGACGCGTCATTGCAACATATGCTATGCGAATAAGCTCTGTGTTCAGATTTCCACTATTAAGCACCGTAGGAGTTAATGTATTTGCGCCTCTTGTACTATCAACAATTAGCAAAGTTGCGTCAAAAGTCTCGCCTTTTACACCGTGTACAGAAGAAAGTGTATAATTGGTTTCTGCTCGTTTTTCAAAGTACTCCATTAACCTATGCTCTTTAAAATCTGGTTGTTTTTTATCCCAAGACTTTATCTTGATTATATCTGGGGCGCATTTACCATCATATGGTTTTATTGTGCCGGAATCTATATGGTGGGAAATGCTCACAATCATTTGGTCCTTCCAATCCACTAGAGTAAGAGTGGGATGTGGTAATACTTTTAGTAGATTGATAATTTTATTTTTCCAAAGAGTTGGTGTAAATCTTTCTTCAGATATAGCAGTAATTTCATTACGAGATAGCCCAATGGGGTTACCAATTTCAATTTCATAGAGTACTTTTTCGCAAATCCGATATGCCTCTTTTCGATCTGAGCAATGCCATAAGTATGAGGCTTTGGCTAGCAATTCCGTTTCGGGCGTTTTCCACGCATCAGAAATAATGTCAGAATGGATTTTCCCTCGCGTTAAGATCGCAACATTTTGTGGAGAAATGGTAATGTTGTTTTTAGAGCATAATTTTAAAAACGTCTCTATAATATCGCCTTTGCTTTTTCCTTTAGAAACTTGGAGAAGCACTGGTTTACTAGCAAAAGCTGCATTTTCTCCTTTGGCAAGAGCTGGTGATTTTCCAGGTTCACAAAGGATACTCGAAAACGGTTGAACTGCATTGCAAATTAATTGTGAGCTTCGGAAATTATATGTTAAATACATACAATGCCAATGTGCATCGCTCATTTTCTTGAGAAAGTATTCAGGAGTAGCATCCCGCCATTCATACAATGATTGATCTGGATCTCCTACCAGTATCATTGTCTGAACGCCAGCCTGTGCAAGACACTCTAATATCTCCATTTGTTCACAGGATGTATCTTGTGCTTCGTCAACAATAATGACCGGAAATCGATAGGCAATCTCTTTGGCAATTTGCGGATATTTCCTCATTAACAGCAAAGAAAGTGCTGGAGCCTCGCGTTGGAACACCATCCCACGTTTTATCAAACTTTTTTTGTAGAGGACTCAAGGTTTGGGAGAAACATCACAATCAATGGTTTTTCCTTCTTTTAAGAGCTTTGTCGTTGACCAGTGAAACCATTC
>NHCFR00700__coassemble_2529_pt1 | contig 9593 bp, 6 predicted proteins | sample NHCFR00700__metabat2_high_PE_034 | metagenome-assembled genome bin NHCFR00700 | reverse complement strand
CACGCATGAGGTAAAAAGGTTAGAAAAATGCAATTCAGATGAAGAGGAAATACAGGCATTATTGAAAATGGTTTGGCTGGATGACGTGTGCTTTCCAAGTATCTATGAAAGACTTTTTGATTTGCCATTGCAAATAACGCAGATGTATACGGAAGTCTTTTCGGAGTACTTGGAGCGTACTGTAATATTGGGCTGTTTGATTCTGGATGAGCTTGTTGAGCAAGGCACTTTTGGTGATGCGTGGGAAAAGCTTTTTATTGATGTGAGCAATAAAATGGCAGAAACGGTGCTGTATGATCCTGAAAAGATCAATTTCGAGGTCACAGAGAAATCTCAACAGAAGTTTATGAGAATTCTTCACGCGAGCGTGCTTGTAGAAGTTTGTGCGGCATGTCATAGGGAGTTAGAACTGGAAGACTTGTTGATCGAATGAGATCAAGTGGACATGAAAAGGGCGATTTGGGTAAAGACAAATCGCCCTCTGTACGCGAAGAGTTAGTTGCAACTGTCGTCCTCGTCTTCCAGCAGGTCAATGATCTCACCGATCACGACCAGAATGGTCCCCAGACCCATAAGCTCATCTCCTCTCCTTATTAATAGTAAGCGCAAAGCAACTCGGCCGCGGCTTCGTGCAGCAGTGTCGGATTGTACAGCAGTTCTTCGATCTCGCACGGATCGTATCCCAAATCGAGAAGCGCCAGCACCTCATCTTCGGATACTCCCATAGATTTCGCAGTATGGATCAAAAGATCGGTCTGGCCATCTATCGCCTCCGGATCGTCCACTTCGTCGAACCACGACAGCATGCGGAACCGAGAATTACGCCAGAAGTGTTCGAAGCTGTGATTCGGATTAAAATGTGCAAAGCTGCACTGGCCTGCCCGATCAATTTTCAAAATATCGCCCTCTTCGGTATGGATTTCTTCCCGGTGGTGCAGGTGCAGCTTGCGCATCGCCCGCCGCAGAATTTCTTCGGTCGAGGCGTACAGGTAGAATCCGTCGAAATCAAAGATTGCGAGCGGGTTGTCTCCACGCACAAAGAACAAATTATCGTCCCGGTCAAGCACCGTAAAGACAAAAGAACCCTGGATTTTCTCCGCCATCGTGCTGATGGTCGTGAAGTCCAGGGTTTTCTGTTGTTCGAGCAGCTGAACAGCCACATAACTGTCCGTTTGAATGTGTGTATCCGGCAGGTTCTCGGTCTGTCGAAGCTCTTTATCATTCCAGAGCACACCATTGTGCGCCAGTGCAAAGGTTCCGGTCGACCAAGGATGATTATTGAAGTTGTCTGCAGGTTTGCCTTGTGTGGCAAGTCGGGTGTGTCCCATGACGACACTCACACCATTGGGTACATGAAATTTTAGCTTATGTGCGGCGAGCGGGCGCTTATAGACTTTGATGCTGCCGCCGAAGTTATACGCGATACCCGTCGCGTCAGTGCCGCGCACTTCGCATTCTTTGCCAAGCACCTGCAAAATTCGGTTTTTCTGCCGTGTTGTTAAGGCGTTCTGATAATCAATCAGCCCAAATAAGCTGCACATCACTCGTCCTCCTCGTAAGCAATCGGATCATTTTTGTATAGATTTCGCTCCTTTAAGTACTGAATCAGCTCCGGCTCGTGAATCCGGTTCAAGAAACCGTGCCAAGACAGCTCCTGCAATTCTTCATCGGACAACAAAAGAGCCACGTCACAGATGACGTTTACCAACTGCAACGTGGCGATCAAGGTGTTGTATTTGAGCGTGCCGCGGAAAATTCGGATCTCTACGGTGTCTTCGTTGGTAAGATTCACGGCGGTATAGCGTCCGGCGCGGGAGTCTTTCGCTGATTCCATCACAGCTTTCGGCGATAACTTCATGCCGTACCGTGCCGCCCAGCGGTTGATCTGGCGCTCGGTGCGTCGGGAGAATCGCAGCAGCTCAGTCCAGAATTTCTCGACGAAGTAGAGCAGCCGCGCAATCGACAGTTCCTGCTCCTGCTCGGTTTCGCCGAACGCAGCGCGGGAGATATGGATGTGCAGTCCGCAGGTTGTCGTGCGGTGGCTGAGATATCCGAGTTCGACTGCTTTGCGCAGAACATTTTTCCACGGCATCTGCTCCATGTGGTACTGCAGGGTCATCGGGTGCGTGACCAGTTCCATGCCGCAGTCCAATGATCCGTCGCTTTTAATATACAGATTCTGCGCGTCCTCGTTGGCGACGTTCAGGATTTCCCCGGCATTCTTGCGGCTCTTGCCGTTGCCGTCGATCTCCAGTTCTACACCGAAGAAGCGTTCATTGTCGCGTTCTCCGTGGAAAATTAGTCGCGGTGTGTAGCTGTAATCATGGATCGTCGCCTGCTGCAAACGGGCTTGCAGGCAGTCATAGCATAGCGGTTCGTCCTCATCATCGTCCTCGTAATACACGTCGCTGTACGAAATGACACGCCCGCAGCGTTCGCAATGTGTATAGTGTCGCTCGTAGCAACGCTCACACAGAGTGATGTTCTCATCTCCGTGGTCGTCCGACAGGAATAACCGCTCTCCGCAGCAATCACACACTGTCGTGTACATATCTACGCAGTCCGGGCACAAAATCGTGTCTGCAACCATCGTGCAGGCATCCGCCGGGACTCGTTCGCCACAGCGTTCACAAATGTAGGTTGTCTCTTCCATTTTCAAAGTCTCCTTAATATTCTTCTGCTAACAACATGGTGATGTGATCGGGATCTTCGATGATGTAGACCTTGGCCTCGACAGGCTGCTCGCCCGGGATCGTGACAATGTGCTTGTATTCTGGCTGCTCCTGAGCATGCTCAATGCGCTGGCGACCGCCATCACAGGATAACTGGAAGATTTGCAAGTAATCCCGCTCGGGCACTTTCATGCTGTCGCGCATGTACCACAGAAGCGTTTGCAGCCAAGGCGGAATGGTGGTCTGGATACCACGGGTAATGTAACAGGGTTTCATTGGGATCAGCTCCTTATAGAAAAGTAAAAGCCGAAGGATTTCTCCTTCGGCTTCACTTTTATAATATGTATGCGGAGTTTCAGCAGCTTCATTTATGAAACAATACACGAAAAATACTGCATGGCTTCGACTTTTCCTGTAAAACGGGTATAATAAGTTCATATTTATGAGAATAGGAGGAATCGTCATGCAGGGTAAAACAGATTGTTTGTCAGACTTTGCCATGCATCTTCGAGCGGAAGAACGCAGCAATGGCACCATCGACAAGTATATGCGCGACGTGCGCAGGTTCCTGAGTTGGAAGGGAGACAAAGCACTGGATAAAGAGCAGGTTTCGGCGTGGAAGGGACAGCTTTCGGTCGATGGCTATGCACCGGAGACCATCAACTCCATGATTGTTGCGCTCAATCGTTTTTTGGACTTTATCGGCAGATCGGATTGCCGGGTGCGCACCTTGCGCGTGCAGAGAAAGCTATTCCGGCGTCAGGAACGGGAGCTGACCCGGGTGGAATACGAACGGCTGGTGCAGACAGCTCGGGAGAGAGGACAGGAACGCCTTGCGCTGCTGCTGGAAGCCATTGCAGCTACGGGAATCCGTGTATCTGAGGTCCAGTACCTGACCGTGCAGGCAGCCAAGACCGGGCGGGCGGAAATTTCTCTCAAGGGAAAGATCCGTGTAATTTTGCTGCCGAATAAGCTGTGCCGCAAGCTGCTCAAGTATGCCAAAAAACAAAAAACCGCTTCCGGAGAGATCTTTCTCACCAGAAACGGAAGGTCATTGTCACGAAAACAGATCTGGGCGGAGATGAAGGCTCTGTGCAAAGCGGCAAAAATTGCATCAGACAAGGTATTTCCGCATAATTTGCGCCATTTATTTGCCCAAGAGTTCTATAAAATATGCCGGGATGTCGTAAAACTTGCCGATGTTTTGGGGCATAGCAGCATGGAAACAACTCGCATTTATTTGCTCTCGACTGGAGAGGAGCATGTGAGACAATTGGATCGGCTGAGGCTTATTTCGTAAGGATGTAAGACAAAATCTATATTTTGTCTCTAAAAGTACATATCATCACACAGTTTTCTTAATTGTTAAGAATATAATACCACGATTTTGTTCTTAATTCAAGTTCCAGGGTGATTCTGAATATGCGGAAAAAGGCCAATCAAAGGTTACTTTTTTGATTGGCCTATTTATCATGCCTTCTCATGCGTATCCAAACGCACAGAAGGCTTTTTTATTTGAAAATTTTTATTTTCCTCGTGCAATGCAAGCCGTCAAGGACAAAATATAGATTTTGTCTCACCTGTCACAATCACCTCAACCGACTCACAAGACAGGTTCGGAAAGTCACATGAATAGAGAGGAGGTTTGGTCGTTGCGCGAAACTTTTTTGGATTTTTGTTTGAGAACCGATCAAAGAGCATTACTGGGGCAATGGGATCACCAAAAAAACCTGCCACTTTTACCCGAATCCATCAGTTACGGCAGCAAACAGCTGGTGTGGTGGAAATGTGAGAAAGGCCACAGCTGGCAGGCAGCAGTGACCACACGCACAGCAAATCACAGCGGCTGTCCCTACTGTTCTCATCAGCGGGCGTGGCCGGGAGAAAGCGACCTGCAAACACTATATCCTGAACTCATGCGCGAATGGGACTTTGAAAAAAATGGCGATTTACTGCCCGATCAGCTGCTGCCGGGCAGTTCGCGGAAGGTCTGGTGGAAATGCGCCCACGGTCACAGCTGGCAGGCAATCATCAAGTCCAGAGTGCAAGGTGCAGGGTGTCCTGTGTGTGCCAATCGCGCCATCCTCGCAGAAGAAAACAGTCTGGCAGTCACGCATCCTAAAGTTGCAGGACAATGGGATGCGCACAAAAATCATTCACTCACGGCACGCGATGTCGTTGCGGGATCACATCGGAAAGTCTGGTGGAAGTGTGCACAGGGCCACAGCTGGCAGGCATCGATCGTTTCCCGGGCACATAGTGGTGCGGGATGTCCGGTCTGCGCGGGTAAGGTCGTCGTTCCCGGAGAAAATGACCTCGCCAGCCAGTTCCCACAGGTGGCACGGGAATGGAATACCGCAAAAAATGCACCCCTCACCGCACAGCAGGTCTCGGCATACAGCAATCTGCGCGTCTGGTGGGTCTGCGCCCTTGGGCATGAATGGAAAGCGGCAATCGCCGCGCGTACGCATAATACGACCGGCTGCCCGTATTGTGCAGGGCGCTTGGTGCTCGCTGGATTCAACGACTTGCAGTCCCATTTTCCGGAGATTGCCGCGCAGTGGCATCCCACGCTTAACGGTGCACTCACACCGGATGCAGTCACATACGGCAGCAAAAAGAAGGTTTGGTGGAAATGCCCGGAAGGGCATGTCTGGCGTGCGGTGGTCTACTCCCGCACAGGGGCAAAAAAATGCGGCTGTCCGGTCTGCGCCGGACGCGTCAGGCAGCACAAGCAGATCAGATATCGGAAAATGATCGGGGAGCGGCAGCTTGCCACGGCTGCTTCACGTTTTGAATAGATAAAAGTTTACGAAGGAGGATACAAAAGCATGAAAAAGAAACGTTTGCTTGCCAGCATCGTGACTGCCGCAATGTTGTTCACGATGGTTCCGTCTTATGCACTCGCGGACGACAGTGCAGTGCCGATGATCGAGCTGGTTCCGGCTACACCGACGGAATCCACGCAAACAGATGTGCCGGATAGCACAGAGTGTACGATGACCGCAGACTGCACAGCCGAAGTGCATCAAGAAGGCTGCCCGGCAGCACAGCCTGAAGAGGACACATGTACGATGAGCGCAGACTGTGCAGCTGAAGAGCATCAGGAAGGCTGCCCGGCGGCAAAGCCGGTTGCAGATGAGCCGGAGACGGAAACTGAACAGACACCTGAACCGAAATCGGATGTCGTGGCTAAGATCGGTGAGGACAATTATACATCTCTTGACGATGCGGTTGAAAAAGCAGAGGAAGGTGCTACGATTGAACTGCTCGCTGATTGCCAACTGACAAAGGGATTTAATAAAACCCTCACATTTAAGGGCAATAAAAAAATTTCTATCCCTAATCAGCTGACAAGCAATGGTGAGGGTTGGATGTGTTTTGGACTTTATGATACTAGCCGAGTGCTTACTTTTGACGGTGTTGAAGTAGAATGGATGTCGGATGGTACCGCTCCGTGGCTGATGCTGTCTCTTTCTGGTACATTAAATGTAACGAATGGTGCAAGTCTGACGTTTATTTTTGATAGCAAAACTACCAAGACAAGAAATGCAATTTATATGAATGAAGGTGCCGTGCTGAATGTAACGAACGGATCGACCTTCCAGATTCTTGGAGTTGGTACAAAAGGAACGGCAGGTCAGGGCATTCAGCTGGATAAAACTGGGAAATCTCAGATTAATGTAACAAAGAGCAGTACCTTTTTGATTGATGGTACAAACCGTGGTTATGTTAATAGCCCCAATATCTATGTAGAAGATTCGTCTTTTACCGTGCAGAATTGTACTTCCAATGCATCGAATGGCGGTAATTTTAAAGCGGTTCGTTCGGAGGTGTATTACACAGATAATGCTGGACATGGACTTTCTGCCGGAAATGTAATTCTTGAGGAGTCCACCCTGCTTTCTGAAAATAATGGCTTATATGGTGTCTATGTAAGTGGCGATTTTAAAGTAGACGGCAAATCTAAGCTGGAAGTAATTGGAAATTCCTATGATGGAGATTGCGCAGGCCTGAATCTTACTGCGGGTGTAACAAATGGTCTCGTGGAAAGTGGAGCAGAAGTTACAATTACGGGTAACAAGTGCAGTGGATTTTCTAGCAGAGGCGTTTGTGAGTTTGAAGAGGGCGTTAAGCTCACAATCATGAATAACGTGAATGATAAGGGAAGTGCAAGTCATGGTGGCGGTATTTATAATACGAAAGATACCGCGCAGTTGATCCTTCCTTCGGACGCTGTTATTTATAATAACCACGCAGTTACTTCTGGTGATGATATCTATAATACCGGAACAATTACCTTTAGTAAGGTAGGTTCTGGTTGGACGCTGGAAGATTGCGATCATGCCATTACAGGCTGGTATAAGGACAACGAAAAGAAGCGCTGGCAGGGTGACAAACAGCCGTATTACATTGATGAATTCAATCAATTTGATGAATACGGGCTTGCAACTGTTACCGGAGCACTCGCTTTGAAGGCTGCACATGGACGTATTATTGACATTCCGGATATTCCAGATCCTGAGCTGCCTGAGCCTCGGGTAGATAAAACAGCAACACGCTTGAACGCTGAGGATCAGACGACAGTGACTTTGTCGATTGGCGCTGAGCAAGGCAAGGAGAATGTGGCAGTACTGTTTTTGTTGGATAAGTCTACGAGCCAAGGCATGCGTGATGAAGCCGCAAAAATGCTGAATGAGCTGAAAACAAAGACGAACACAAATATTCTATATAATGTCGTCATTTTCTCGGGTGATGCGACTTCTACGGGCTGGTGCAATATTCAGGATGATGCGGCACTGGAAAATACTCTGGAGAACTTTGTGAATAAAGAGACAAGCTCTGGCACAAATATGGTTGCGGGTATTCAGTGCGCTGAGGAACAGATGAAATCGCTGCCTGAAGAATATGGCATGACATATCTGGTAACGCTGAGCGATGGTATTTCTTATGTATGGAACGATGAAAACGGAATAAAAAAGACCGTTTATGCTGCTGGTTTGCATCATGAGGGTATGGTTGAAGTTCAGCCTCAAAATGGAGCAGATTCTTGGGATATCATGTATGATTACGGTATGTCGTTATCGGATATTTACGGCGGCATGAATAATTTCCTGGAAGAACTGCCTCGCAAGATGGAAAGTAGCATCAATGCAGGGTATGTCCAGAATTATGAAGGAGCAAATCCGAACAATTGCATCCAGACATACGTTTATGATGAAGCCAAAAAGCAAGAAGTTGCTGCAACATACGCATGTGCACCGGAGTTTGCTGTCTATTATTCCGCTATGCAGTACATGGACTTGGCGAGTCAGTTTACGCGAAGCTATGCGTTTGCTGTACCGGAATTAACAGAATCTGGTGCGGATAATCAGAAGAGTTGGGATAATTTCCCGTGGGGTAAAGAATTGATGCTCTTCTGCCAAATGCAAAGCAGTAATTGTGGACAAGGCGCAGTCTCGAATACTGATGCGAAAGAAATTTTTGAAGATATTCAAGATGAGGTTCTTTATGCAATCAAGTCTGGAGAAGTAACAGATGTTATTGGTCGAGACTTCGATCTTGCTGATGTGAACAGTTTTGTTTTAACGGTTGGCGGTACCCAGATTCAGCCCGTGCACGTGGATGGAAATACGGTTAAGTTTGGAGAAGCTAAAGACAATGTTTATCCTTATGAAGTAGAATATTTCCCGGCTGCAAATGGTGCAGAAGAGAAATTCATTTGGAAAATCAATGTGCCGGTAGAGAATAGTAAGCTGCTTCAGCTTTCTTATGATTTGAAGCTGGTAAATAAGTCGGAATTTGAAGGAACATATACGGTGCCGACCAATGAAAACGCAACTTTGGAATATGTTCCTACACAGGGCGATAATGGAACGATGGATTTCCCTGTGCCGACAGTATCCTACACGGTTGAAGACCCGACGATCACTGTCACTTTCAAGCCCGGTGATCATGGCGATCTGCGCGGCGCAGAAGCAGGCGCAGACATCAGTTATGACGACATTAAAAAGGGTACTGGACTCGGAGAAGATCAGGCAGTTCCGCGTGTTGACGAGGACAAGGATTGGGACTTCACCAAGTGGCTATGCACCGAAGGTTCTGCGGATATGAAGGATCAGACCTACACTGCAGCGCAGATTGCAGAGCTGGAGTTTGATGTAGATACGGTCTTTGTTGCACAGTATAAGGAAGAATCCGGCGGCGGCGGAGCACATCATCCCGAGCCTGACCCGGATCCGGACGATGAGGACGAGGAAGAAGAGATTATTGACGAAGAAGTACCTCTGGCAGAGACGCCGTGGCTCAACACGGTCGATCACTACGCTTACATCGTCGGTTATCCCGAGGACTATGTAACCGGACAGCCCACCGAGGATGAGAGCCGCTGGCCGGTCAAGCCGCAGGCGAACATCACCCGTGCAGAGGTTGCAACTATCTTCTTCCGTCTGCTGACCGACGAAGCGCGTGACCAGTTCTGGATGACGACCAACAACTTCCCGGATGTTGCACCGGACGCATGGTACAACAATGCAATTTCGACGATGGTCAACGCAGGCATCATTCAGGGTTATGAAGATGGCACCTTCCGCCCGAACAATAATATTACCCGTGCAGAGTTCGCGGCGATTGCATCGCGATTCATGTCCTCGGGCTATGATGTTGAGGAAGACCTGTTTACCGACATTGCAAACCACTGGGCGCGTGAGAACATCAATGATGCAGCGATGACACAGTGGATTCATGGCTATCCGGATGGTACTTTCCTGCCCGATCAGGCGATCACCCGTGCAGAGGCGGTCACGTTGGTTAATAACGTACTCCAGCGCAAGCCGCATGCAGACCACATGCTGGATACCATGATCAAGTGGCCGGATAATCCGGAGAGTGCTTGGTACTACGAGGCAATCCAGGAGGCTA
>NHCFR00700__coassemble_2285_pt1 | contig 10475 bp, 9 predicted proteins | sample NHCFR00700__metabat2_high_PE_034 | metagenome-assembled genome bin NHCFR00700 | reverse complement strand
ATTCTATGCAGACAAAATTCGATGTAAAAGAAGATTCCCCAATTTTCCGAAATACCGTGTAAATAGTTTTAGCAATTTTGGCAAATCCGTGATAATCCTGCTGTATTGCTTCTGTATAGCAAAGCAAATTATCACGCATTCTCCAATAGTCCATTTTACCTCTGTTATTTCATTCCATGTAACAAGGTTTTCACGGAACTTTATTTTCACGATTTTCGTGTCATTGAAACTTGAAAATAAAACAACCAGATTTCTGTATCTATTACATATCAGGGCAACAGAAATTCTCATTTCCAAGAAGTATTTGAAACTTTTAGGCAAACTATGTTCTTTACTGTGTTTACCACTGTAATTTCTACTTGCCACTGTTTTGCGGCGAAAAAACAAAAACAGCCTATTTCGTCGATTGTTGTAAGATTTTATAGTACAAGAGGACACTTTCACAAGTGTCCTCTTGTTTTCTCTCATTCACAATCATCATACGCCAACATGAAAAGGGACAGACTTTCGTCTGTCCCTTTTGCTCACTAACTTACCAATCACATGGTACGTTTCACGAAATTTAGCTTGCCGGACGAACCAGAACTTCTTCGGTCTCGCCGAGCATAATCGACTTCTCGCTCGGACGCAGTTCACCGGTATTCTCGTCACGACCCTGGAGTACAAACTTTGCATCTGCCTGACCGATGGTCTTAGATGCCTCTACCGAGCCTTCCCAAATCGGATCGCTGGGCTTGCGGTAACGGTTGAAGATAACGCCGAGCTGGGTGTCGCCTTCGTCCATCCAATCGGTCATCATGTTCCAGTCACCTGCGCTGTCGCCAAAGACCATCAGCGGGCCTGCACCGGCATACTTGGGAGCGATGAAGTTGGTGATGATTGTGCTCTTGCCGGGGCCCTGGGTCTGCGCGTACTTGCCTTCGCCGCCCCAATCGTAATTATACTCATTGATGTAAACGCCGTTCTCGTCGAGCTTGTTGCGCATTGCAAAGATGTGATCTTCCGGTACGTCATAGCCCATTACCTTGCTTGCTGCAAGCACGGTATCAATCGGAGATGCCGAGACGATGTAAACGTCAATGCCGTTTGCCATCAGGGTATGATACAGGTCGAGCAGTTCGTCGGTGAAGGTCAGGCCGGTTACGAAGCTAACCGACAGGACACCAGACTGACCCGGCTGTTCGATGGGAGAAGTCCAGGTTTCCTCTGCATAGCGGCCATAGTTTGCCCAGTAGGTATGCGATGCCGTTGCCAGCTTCTGTACTTCATCCGGCGTCATACCGGTGAACAGATAAGTAACCCATGGATAGGATACGGCATGGTCAAAGTTGTCACCGATCGAGCTGTACATATAGCGCAGCTTTGCCGCGAAATCCTGATACTGATTGGTTGCATGGATGTACGACAGATCCTTAGTACCCTTCATTCCCTTGTAATTTTCATACAGCCAGGTGTAATCGCTCGTGATATCTGCAATCAGCGTCTCGGGCGTTACGGTCTTGCCGTCCAGGCTCTTGCCCAGTTCCTTCTTGAGGTCGGGAATACCGGTTGCCAGTACGTCGGGCAGCTGCTCCGGGGTCATCTTGAATTCCAGGTTCTCAATCTGATAAACCAGAAGCGCTTCCTGAATATCGAAAATAACCGAAGTATTATCAAAATCAAATACGACGTACTTGCCCTTGTTGGCATTTGCGTCAATTACAGCCTGAATGCGTGCACGCGTTGCAGGTGCCCAATTGCCCTGAATCAGCTTGGTTGCATCTGCCTTGTACGAGCTGGTGGAATCAATGGAGATAGTCGAACTTGCTGCATCCCAGGACAGACCAAAATCAAGGATTTCTGCCAGGTCGCGCAGCTTGTAATAGTTGCTGCCGTCGATCTCGTAGCCTTGTACCGCTGCTGGCTGCTTGTCAACCGTGACCTTTGCCGTTGCAGCCTTGTCCGCTGCAAACGCTGTGGTCAGTGACGTCATGGCTAGTGCGGCGCCCAATCCCAGGGCAGCGAGTCTGCGCATTCTCTTGTCACTCATCAATGTTTCCTCCTTTTTTACATCTGGATGTACTTCCCGTCCACAGAGGACGACAACATAAAAAGCAGACATATTTCCTCAGCTGCTTTTCGGATACCTAATGATATCACCGGCAACCAAAAAAGGCAAGCATTTTGTCTATTTTCAGCAAAAAGACAAGTTTATCGCGTCAATTTTATGTATATTGTACATAGTTTCCGCGTTTTTTGTTACACTTCTCTGCATAAACTTTCGCTGCCTCTTGTCACAGCCAAACGCATACGCTATACTAAAATCATCTACATATTGAAAAGGAGGAAATTTTGATGAAACACCCAAACCGCGCAACCGTTTTGTGCTGTAATTTGAACGGTACCAAGGCTGCCAAAATCAAGATGGCTGCGGTCAAACTGGGACTGCGCATCCATACGGTATCGCCGGATGAATTTACGCTTCCGCTCGGTCGTCTGGTCGGTCTGCCCGCATACGCCGACGCTGAACCGCTGGAAGGTGAATCCTTTACGCAGGAAATGCTGATCTTCCACAATTTTACCGAGCCGCAGCTCGATGCCTTTCTGGCTGAGATCCGCCGCGCAGGCGGTGTACGTCTCAAGGCAGTCGTTACCCCAACCAATGCGTCCTGGTGCATCAGTGCACTCTACCACGAACTGGAAGCCGAACACGCGGCAATCCAGCAGCAGCGTCAGGCACACGACGAAAACAAATAAAAAAAGAAGCGCCGCAGCGCTTCTTTTTTATTTGCAAGTATGAACTTACTTTGCGGAGTTTGCAGCTGCCATACGACGAGCCTTAGCCTCCATACGCTCACGGGTAACGTCCATCAGGACTGCCAGGATGATAACCAGGCCGAGTACCAGGTTCTGGAGCGCAGTATCAAAAGACAGCAGAGTGAAGCCGTTACGCAGAACACCGATGATCAGAACGCCGACCATAGTACCTGCCATGGTGCCCTTGCCGCCCATGAAGGATGCGCCGCCGATGATGCAGGCTGCGATTGCGTCGGTATCGTACGGCTGGATTGCTGCGGCACCATTACAGATACCAGAACGACCGGTGGTATAAACACCAGCAATTGCCGCCATCAGACCGGAGAAGGTGTAGCAGAAAGTCAGAACGTTTGCGGAGTTGATACCGGACAGACGAGCTGCTTCCGGGTTACCGCCAACACAGTAGATCGAACGACCCAGAGTCGTCTTGGTCAGGAAAATGTGCATTACAATGTACAGAATGATAACAAAAATAAATGCAATCGGGAAACCACCGACATCCGAACCACCGAACCAAGCCGTAGTCTCCGGGAAGCCCGAAACGATCTGAGAACTGGTAACCAACAGAGCAGCGCCCCACAGAACGTTCTTCATACCCAGAGTAGAAACGAAGGGATGAGGCAGATGCAGGCGGGTGAGCAGCAGGCCGTTGATCAGGCCGATTGCAGTACCAGCAACCAGTGCAACGATAACCATAACAACGCCATTGTCTGTAATACCCTTCTGTAGCAGCATGCCCATCAGGCACGAGCAGAAAATTGCGTTTGCACCAACCGAAAGCTCAATGCCAGCAGTAATCAAACAGAGCAGCATACCAACCGAAACAAATGCATTAAATGTGCACTGTTTGAAAATACTCATAATATTGTTATAATTCAAGAAGTTCGGCGAAGCAATTGCCAGAATCACACACAGAACTACCAGTGCAGCCAGGGTACCAAGCGATACACCATTGCCGCCTTTTTTCTTTGTCATCGTCTTAGCCATCTAATGTTCCTCCCCATGCAGCCTTCATGATATCTTCCTGATTGAAATGTTTGCTGTCTCGGTCAACCGTCGCCATAACCTTACCGCCGCGCATAACGACAACGCGGTCGCTCATGCCCAGGATCTCGGGCATTTCCGAAGAGATCATAATGACGCACTTGCCGGCCTTGACCAGGCTGTTCATGACGTTATATACTTCGACCTTTGCACCGACGTCAATACCACGAGTCGGCTCGTCAAAGATAAAGATGTCTGCGTCCGCATTCAGCCACTTACCGATAACGACCTTCTGCTGGTTACCACCAGACAGCTGGCCAACGATCTCATCGATCGACGGGGTCTTGATGCGCAGGGACTTGATGTGTTCCTGACCAGACTCTACGATCTTCTTCTCGTTCAGGAAGGGACCATTACAAAAACGCTTCATGTTTGCAAGGATCAGATTGGTACGAATGGTCTGTGCCAGAACCAGACCCTGACCCTTACGATCCTCGGTGAGGAACGCAATGCCATTGTTGATGGCCTGACGCGGATTCTTAATGCTGACTTCCTTGCCATGGATGTAAACCTTGCCGCCATCAATCGGATCTGCACCGAAGATCGCGCGCATGGTCTCGGTACGGCCGGCACCAACCAGGCCCGCAAAGCCCAGAATCTGTCCGCCGTATGCCTCAAAGTCAACACCAAAGAGTACGCCGCCCTCCTGCAGGTTCTCAACCTTCAGAACCGGCTCGGCACTCTTCTGACCGAACTCCTTGGGGAACTGATTGTCCAGGCTGCGGCCTACCATTGCGGTAATGAGCGAGTCATTGTCCCAATCCTTGGTGTCTCGGGTCTCGATGAACTCACCGTCACGGATAACGGTAACACGGTCACACAGCTCGAACAGCTCTTCCAGCTTATGAGAAACGAACACGATGCCGATGCCGCGTGCCTTCAGGTCACGGCAGGTCTTCATCAGCTGTTCGACTTCCTTCTCGCCGAGGGACGAAGTAGGCTCGTCCATGATAATCATCTTCGCATCGATCAGGACTGCCTTTGCAATCTCGATCATCTGCTGAACGCCCATACCGAAGGTACCCGCCGGCTTGTGCGGATCGATGTCCTGGCCCAGAGACGCCATGACTTCCTTTGCCTTCTTATGCATGGTGGGATAGTCAAGCAGACCACCCTTTTTGATCCACTTGTTGATAAAAATGTTGTCGGTAATGCTCAGAAGAGGCTCGATGTTCAGCTCCTGGTATACGCAAGCGATACCTGCAGCAGCGGACTCGTTGGGGTCCTTGAACTTTTTGAGCTGGCCTTCTACATAGATTTCGCCTTCATCAGGCTGGTGTACACCAGTGAGCACCTTGATCAGCGTGGATTTACCCGCGCCATTTTCACCGATCAGACCCAGAATCTCACCGGGCTTAACGTTGAGGTGCATGTTTTTCAGTGCGACGACGCCAGGGAAAAGCTTCACCGCATTTTTCAATTCTACTACATATTCACTCATCGATTCATCACCTGTTCTTCTCCGAGATGGGGGTGCGGAGCAAATTCTCGAAAATCGCTCTCGGCGCGATCTTAACCGTCCCCTTTACTGGACACGGCTGTCGCTCCGTCCATAGAAGTTTTTCAGGAAGCAGACATAAAACTCCCGCCCCAGCCCTCAGGCCCAGGGCGGGAGTGCTCTCTCTAATTAACTGTCGAGAAAAAGTGTGTACGCTGGATTAAATTATGCCAGGTAGCCCTTCAGGGTGTCCATGCGCTCCTGAGCGTTGTCCAGAGTTACAACGTCTGCACCAGAGTCGATGAAGTCCGGGATATCGGTAGCGCCGTCGAGCTTCTGTACAACAGCCTCAACAGACTTGTAACCCATCTCGTAGCCCTGCTGTGCAACAGACATGGTCAGCTCGCCCTTCAGGATGGACTGACATGCAGCCTGGATGCCGTCAAAACCGAGGTAAATGGTGTTTGCATAGTTCGGGTTTGCCTTACCGGTACGAGCAGCTGCCATAGCCATATCATCGTTGTTTGCACAGATGATTGCGATGCCGTCCGGGAACTTCTGCATGATTGCTTCCATGCAGTTTACAGCCTTATCAGCGGTAGCCTCAGCGTACTGGGTCTCTTCCTCGAGGAAGTCGCCGCCAGCCTCTTCGATACCAGCCATGTAACCAGCCTTACGAGCCTCGTTGGTGGAGTCGCCCTGTACACCGCAAATCTCGATTGCCTTAATCTCTTCCCAGCCAGCAGCCTTTGCAGCTTCTACTGCAGCAGCGCCGCCCAGCTTACCAGCTGCTTCGTTACCGGTACCAACGAAAGTGAAGACTTCGGGAGCATCGATATCGGTGTCAACTGCTGCGATCGGCTTAGTCTGGCCCGCAATCTTAGTCTTAACCATATCAGCCTGCAGCGGAGCAATAACAAAGCCATCATTGGAGGCATTGCTCAGTTCGGTCTCAATCATGCCCAACTGCTCATCATAAGCAGTCTCAGAGGAAGCGCCCTTAACTTCAACTTTTACATTCGGATGATCCTTGCCGTAAGCCTCAGCACCAGCCTTTACATAACCCCAGTACTCGGAAGCGGTGGTCTTCAGGATGACGCTAATGTTGTAGTTGCCGTCGCCAGCCTCAGCGGTGGAGGTGTCAGCGCTCTCAGAGCCCTTGGTGTCCTCAGTCGTGGTACCGCCGCAAGCTGCCAGAGACAGAGCCATAGAACCGACCAGCGCTGCTGCCATTAACTTCTTCACTTTCATAATGCAAACCTCTCTTTTCTTCACGCGCCCCGCTTTTGTGCGGAACGCTAAATTTACCCCTGTGAAATACACAGGTCATTGTCTATATTTTAAGTCCTCCACCGGACGCTGTCAAGGAGATTGTGCACTATTGTAAGTATGCTTAATTTTCGATTCTGACTTTGTGGAATTCGATTAAGAAATTTACAATTCCGATTTATTTTTTATGTGCCTTGTGCCTTTTCTCTTTTCTTCTCGGCAATCTCAATAAATTTTTGAATATATTTTGATGTTCTTTGTATTGTTCTCTGTGTCTTTTGTTGTGACCTTTCTGCTTGCATTTTTGTCACCCCTGCTCTAAAATAAAAAAGACAACACACAATTCTGCGTTTTTTCGCCTCACTTCCCCAACAATCACCATTTTCATTGTGCAAGTTGCACATTAACGTTTCATTTTTTTGTACTCTTTGACTGACGTCATTTCGTACAAAGACAAATTGCACAAAATACTTCAGACAGAAATGAGGAATATGACCATGAAACTCGGTATTAAGACCTGCACCCTGGATATGCCCTACGAAGAAATGCTTGACTTCTGTGTGCGTGAACGCATTTCCTGCCTGGAAATCGGCACAGGCAACTGGTCGAGCGCCCCGCACATCGATCTTGACACGGTCGTTTCGAACAAATCTGCACGCACAAAATGGTACGACGCGATGCGCTCGCGCGGCCTGTCTCTGTGCGCACTCAACTGCTCGGGCAATCCCCTTGCATATAAGAAGGATATGGAAGTCACCCAGAAAACCTTCCAGCTCGCCGAGCAGCTCGGTATCCATAAGATTGTTATGATGAGCGGTCTGCCTGCCGGCTGTCCGGGTGACCGCACCCCGGTTTGGGTCACCACCTCCTGGCCGCCCGAGACGCAGGACATCCTGCGCTACCAGTGGGAGGAAGTCGCTATCCCCATGTGGCGCGATATCGTGCGCATGGCTGCCGACTGCGGCATTGAAAAGATCGCACTGGAAAACCACGGCATGCAGCTGGTGTACAATCCGGAAACCTGCCTGCGCCTGCGTGAGGCGGTGGGCAGCGACCTGATCGGCATGAACCTCGATCCCTCGCACCTGTTCTGGATGGGCGGCGATCCGATGGAGGCCGCACGTGTACTCGGCGAAGCCGGTGCACTCTACCACGTCCACGGCAAGGACTCCCGCATGGAGCGCCGTCTGATCGGCCCGAACGGTGTACTCGACACCAAGGGCATCGATGATTTTGCAAAGCGTTCGTGGAACTATGTCGCTGTCGGCGCCGGTCACGGCGTACAGTGGTGGCAGGAATTTTTCTCGGTCGTTCGCATGTGCGGCTACGACGATGTGGTCGCGCTCGAGATGGAAGATCTGACCATGTCCATGCTCGACGGCCACATTGCTTCGCTCCGTGCCCTGCGTGAGGCACTTGTGCTTTAAACAAAATTGCACATTGCACACTCTAAGCTGCCTTTTCTGCCGTTCTACACCCCATCCTTTGCCTAAAAATACGCCCGGAATTTTGGTTAAGCTTCCGATTTTACACGAAAAACATTGACCCGAGCGCACAAGTTGCGTATCATTAAGTAAGAGAGTCAACCAACTGTATCAGTTGGAAAAAAACGCTGGAAAGGACGTTGAAATCTCATGTTAAATATTGGTGTTATTGGCTGCGGCGCCATTGGCCGCGATCACATCCGCCGTCTGCATGACCTGGTACCGGGTGCAGAAGTTGTTGCTTGCGCGGATTATTTCCAGGAGGCTGCTGACAAGGTTGCAGCACAGTATGGCATTCGTGCATACGCATCTGGCGAAGAGCTGATTGCCGCTCCCGAAGTACAGGCGATCCTGATCACTTCTTCTGACGACTCCCACGCTGGCTATGTCCTCGAGGGTCTGAAGCATGGCAAGTACATCTTCTGCGAGAAGCCCCTGGCTCTGAACGCAGCTGACTGCGAGAAGATCATTGAGGCTGAGCTCAAGCATGGCAAGCGCCTGGTACAGGTCGGCTTCATGCGCCGCTACGACCGTGGCTACGCTGAGATGAAGCGCATCATCGAGTCCGGTGAGCTGGGTGCTCCCCTGATGATCCATGCATGCCATCGTAACGTTTCCCAGGGCCCGGGCTTCAAGACCGAGATGGGTATCACCAACGTTGCAATCCATGAGCTGGACATCTGCCGCTGGCTGCTGGGCGACGAGTACAAGAGCGCACAGGTTCTGAAGGTTCGTCAGAGCTCGCTGAGCAACAAGGGTTACGACAACCCGCAGATCGTTCTGCTCGAGACCCAGAACGGCTGCCGCATCGACGTTGAGGTACAGGTTGCTGACGGCTACGGCTACGACATCCAGTGCCAGGTTGTCTGCGAGAAGGGTACCATCAACCTGCCCGATCCGTACGCAGTTGTTAAGCGTGCAAACGCAACCCGCAGCTTCCCGATCCTGACCGACTGGAAGGATCGCTTCATCGAAGCTTACGACATCGAGATGACCGAGTGGGTTAAGTCCGTTGAGAACGGCAAGCTGACCGGCCCGTCCTCTTGGGATGGCTATGTTGCTTGTGTTGCAGGCGATGCCCTCAACAACTCCCGCGGCAAGGGCGTATTCCTCCCGGTTGAGACCATCGAGAAGCCCGAGCTGTACCGCTAATCGTACACATTATTTATGCAGATCGATAACAACCCGCTGGCCATCCAGCAGAATGAGCTCGATCAGCAGGGCAAAAAGCAGGAAGCGTATGAAATGAAGATGGAATTTCTCCGTCAGGTACGCGAATCCGGCGATCACTGCCCATGTAAGGAAGCCTGTCCCCATCACGGCAACTGCTTTGAATGCGTGACCATTCACCGTGGTCATCGCGATCACTTGCCGATGTGCATGTGGGATATGGTCAATGAGCGTTTGGCCGCGCTGTCCCACATGACCGAGGGCACGCTGCGCCAGTATGAGGACGAGCATAAATAAACATTAAAAAACCGCCCATTCGGGCGGTTTTTTTTCTTGTCTTTATGGCTTACTTAATGCCGATGTCTGCAACATGGGTCAGGCCGCAATTTGCCTTGGCCAGACTGTGCGCCGGCTTTTCGGCATGCAGCGCGATGGTGTGATCGGCCATCGCGGCACCGACAGCCAGTTCCCCGGTGTCCGCGTTGACACCGCTGGGCAGGTCGATGGCAAATACCATACCGAACGAACGGCACAGCATGGTGGTCGCTGCGCGTGCCACGTCGGACAGTTCTCCGTGGAAACCAGTGCCATACACCGCATCAATTGCAGCGTCTGCATCGAAAATCCAGTTGATCTGATCCATTTGCAGCTCCTCGATCGGCCAGATCGGGGTCTTTTCGTCCAGCTTTGCAAAGTTCGCCCGCGCCTGCTCGCTCTTGGGCTCACCCTCGACCAGAATGACCGCTGCACGCACACCGCGCTCGCGCAGATAACGCGCTGCAACCAGTCCGTCGCCGCCATTGTTACCCTTGCCGACAAAAATCGCTGCTGTGCGCAGTACCGGCTGCTTCTCCTGCACGAAGTCTGCCACCGCACGGCCTGCATTCTCCATCATCTGTTCGTAGCTCAGGCCGCCCTCGGCTGCCTTGCGCTCAATTTCCTTCATCTCGGCTGCTGTTACCGTCATAGCTCCAATGCTCCTTATCACATCGTTTCTGTTTGGTTTAGTATACCGCAAAATACAGCGAATAACAAGCAAGACAAAAGGCTTGGATCATATATCCAAGCCTTTAATCAATTCTTTTGGTAACTCGATATGTACCATTTACGCCATGATCACCCGTGACATTCAAAACGAACTGATATTTTCCCGGTGCAAGGTTTAGAGGGATACTTTCCTCCACACGCTCTCCTGGTGCAATTTCAACGATTTCTTCAATCATGAGGCGGCAGGCCGCTTGCAGCTGGCCGACGAGTACCGTCAGCTGTGGGAG
>NHCFR00700__coassemble_1957_pt1 | contig 12299 bp, 5 predicted proteins | sample NHCFR00700__metabat2_high_PE_034 | metagenome-assembled genome bin NHCFR00700 | reverse complement strand
ATTGTATCAGAAAAAAATTTTGGGCAAATTTCCCTGAAGAATAACCCATCCAATTGTTGCCTAATCAACCATAATCTCTGCTTTTTTGCTTTATGCGCATAAAATCTTACCTTTTTTGATCTTCAAGGGAAAAGTTAATATTTTTATTTGTGCATAATGCGCAGAGCTTGCATAAGTGCACAAAAAATGCTGTTTTATTCTATCTAAAAGTTCGATTGACGAAAGAATACAAAAATAGTATTCTTTAGAAAAGTGATCGATCTCAGACCGCACGACTTGATTCGAGACAAGGAGGTTTCCTTTTATGTTGTTCCAAACCACCGAGGCGCACGAAGCGCTGCGTGCAAAAGTACGGGCATTTGCAGAAAAAGAAGTCAAGCCCCATGCATTCCGCATGGATCAGGCAAACGAATTCCCGACCGAAGCTGTGAAAAAGCTGGGTGAGCTGGGTCTTATGGGTATTCCCTACCCCACCGAGTACGGCGGAGCCGGTCTGGATGTGTTAAGCTACGCCATTGCAGTGGAAGAGCTCTCCCGCGTGGACGGCGGCACCGGCGTTATCCTGTCCGCGCATGTTTCGCTCGGCTCGTGGCCGATTTTCGCCTTTGGCACCGAAGAGCAGAAACAGAAATACCTTGTTCCGCTGGCAAAGGGCGAAAAAATCGGTGCGTTCGGTCTGACCGAACCCAACGCCGGTTCGGATGCAGGCGGTACCGAGACCACCGCGATCGACAAGGGCGACCATTACCTGCTCAACGGCGGCAAAATTTTCATCACCAATGCGCCCAAGGCTGACATCTATGTCGTCTTTGCAGTCACTACCCCTGACATTGGTACCCGCGGCATCTCGGCGTTCATCGTTGAAAAGGGTTGGGAGGGTTTCACCTTTGGCGACCACTACGACAAAATGGGCATCCGCTCCTCCTCGACCGCTGAGCTGATCTTCAACGACGTGAAAGTGCCCAAGGAAAACCTGCTGGGTAAAGAAGGACAGGGCTTCAAAATCGCAATGGCAACCCTGGACGGCGGTCGTATCGGTATTGCATCGCAGGCGTTAGGTATCGCGCAGGGTGCGTATGAATCGGCACTGGAATACGCCAAGGAGCGCGTACAGTTCGGCAAGCCTATCGGCTTCCAACAGGCGATCTCGTTCAAGCTCGCAGACATGGCAACCAAACTGCGCTGTGCACGGATGCTGGTCTACTCGGCAGCCGAACTCAAGGAAGCGCACGTGCCGTACAGCATGGAATCGGCAATGGCCAAGATGTACGCATCAGACATTGCGCTCGAAGTCACCAACGATGCCGTTCAGATCTTCGGTGGCACCGGCTTTCTCAAGGGTATGGACGTTGAGCGCATGTACCGTGATGCCAAGATCACGACCATTTACGAAGGTACCAACGAAATTCAGCGTGTCGTCATCGCCTCCCAGCTGCTGGGCAAGCCGCCCAAGTCCGAAGGCGGCAGCGGCAGCCGTGCAAAGAAGTCTGCACCGGTTACCGGCGTGCGCAAAAAGCTCATCTTCCGCGAAGGTTCGGGTGCGGAACGGGTTCAGGCACTCGTGCAAGCGCTCAAAAAGGATGGTTACGACTTCTCGGTCGGCATCCCGATGGACACGCCCATTGCACAAGCTGAGCGTGTGGTATCTGCCGGTCAAGGCATCGGTGACAAAAAGAACATGAAGCTCATCGAGCGCGTCGCTGCTGCTGCAGGTGCGGCAATCGGTTCCTCCCGTCCGGTTGCTGAAACCCTCCAGTATGTCCCGCTTGACCGCTACGTCGGCATGTCCGGACAGAAGTTTAAGGGAAATCTGTACATCGCCTGCGGCATCTCGGGTGCCATCCAGCACTTGAAAGGCATTAAGGATGCCTCGACCATCGTTGCAATCAACAAGAATGCCGGTGCGCCCATCTTCAAAAACTGCGACTACGGCATCGTCGGCGATTTGAATGAAATCCTCCCGCTGCTGGCTGAGGCACTCGACTGCGGCGAAAAGCAGCCCGCTCCGCCCATGGTTAAGATGAAGCGTCCGAGCGTACCCAAGCCCGAGCCGATTGGCAAAACTTACGTCTGCGGTGGCTGCGGCTATGAGTACGTCCCCGAGGTGGGTGATCCGGATGCCGAGATCGCACCGGGTACGCTGTTTGAAAAACTGCCCGAGGACTGGGTCTGCCCAGAATGCGGCGAAGGCAAAGAAATGTTCATCGAAGGATAAAGGAGGCGTTTCATTATGTATTGCGTACGCAATGTAACCGAAGATTTATACTGGGTCGGTGCCAACGACCACCGGCTGACTCTGTTTGAAAATATCCATCCCATTCCGCGCGGTGTGTCCTATAACGCCTACCTCCTGCTCGACGAGCACAGCGTTCTGTTCGATACCGTTGACTGGTCGGCCTGCCGTCAGCTGCTCGAAAATATGGACTATCTGCTTGCAGACAAACCGCTGGACTATCTGGTCATCAACCACATGGAGCCCGACCACGGTGCATCCATTGAGGAAATCCTGCTGCGTCATCCCAAGGTCAAGGTTATCTCGACCGAAAAGTCCTTCCTGCTCATGCGTCAGTTTGGCTTTCAGCTGGATGGTCACGAGCTGATTGAGGTCAAGGAGGGTGACACCTGGAGCTTTGGCCGGCATACAGTGACCTTTGTCGCCGCACCGATGGTACACTGGCCCGAAGCGATGGTCACCTTTGACACCACCGACGGCGTTCTGTTCTCCGCCGATGCATTTGGCTCGTTTGGCGCACTGGACGGCAAGCTGTTCGCCGACGAAGTTAATTTCGACCGCGACTGGATTGACGATGCACGCAGATATTTCACCAACATCGTCGGAAAATACGGTCCGCACGTCCAGCTTCTGCTCAAAAAGGCCGCCGGTATTCTGGATCAAATCCGCTACATCTGCCCGCTGCACGGTCCGGTCTGGAGACAGGATCTCGGATACTTCATCGATAAGTACGATCACTGGAGCCGTTACAAACCGGAAGAAAAGGGTGTCATGATTGCATACGCTTCCATGTACGGCAACACCGAAGCGGCAGCGCAGGCGCTTGCAACCCAGCTGTGTGCGCAGGGTGTGACCAATGTCTGGATGTACGATGTATCCAACACCCATGTGTCCTATCTGATTTCCGAAGCATTCCGTCTCAGTCACATTGTTCTGGCATCAGTAACCTATAATCTGGGCATCTATCCGGTCATGCACAACTTCCTGATGGACATGAAGGCGCTCAACCTGCAAAATCGCACGGTTGCGCTCATCGAAAACGGTTCCTGGGCGGTCAAGTCCGGTGATCTCATGCAGAAGTTCCTCGAAGATGAGATGAAGAACATGACCGTTCTGAACGACCGTCTATCTATGGCCTCTGCTCTGCATCCCGACAAGACAAGCGAACTCCAGACTCTCGCCAGCACGATTGTAGAATCTATGCAGAATTAAACCATATCAAATAACACACCCCCGACTGCGCAAATTCCGCGTGGTCGGGGGCTTTCTTGTTTGCGCTGCGAATCTTTACAACACACTGCCCTTCCTTTATTGTATAGGTATGTGACTTTCGGACGGATTGCCGAGACGTCCCATCTGCTGTCACAAAAAATAATTTTTCTAAATGAACGAAAACCTACAGCAGCATCCGTCTAATCAAGTGAAAGGAGGGACGACCTATCGAACAAGATCAAACGATCGCGTTAGAGCGGTTAATCAACACCTATGGCGATCAACTGTATCGCCTGTGCGTGTTGATTCTCGGCGATGCACACCTCGCCGAAGATGCAGTACAGGACACCTTATTAAAAGCATGGAAAGGGCTGAATGGATACCAAGGACAGGCCAGCGAAAAAACCTGGCTGACGACCATTGCCGTCAATGTTTGTCGGGACTACCGACGGCTGAACTGGTTCCGCCGTCGTGCGGATGAGGAAACCCTGTTGGAGCAAATTCCAGCCCCACCCACCTCAGAACCCCAGGACGATCTGATTCTGCGTGCCGTTCTGCACTTGCAGCCCCGCTACCGCGAACCGATTCTGCTGTACTACTGGCAGGAATACACCATACGCGAAATCGCCCAAATCACCGGAGAAAAAGAAAACACCATTTCTACCCGTCTGCGTCGGGCAAGAAAACAACTCGAAGAGGAACTGAAAGGAGTGTTCGATGGAACCGCGTTGGAAAGAATCCCTTGACCGGCGAATGGAACCGGTCACTCTGACAGAAGAAGCACGGGAACGAATCCTGCTGCAAGCCAATCAAACGAAAGGAGCGTCAAAAATGAAATCTCGTCGTCGTGTCATTTTGGTCGCAGCCGTACTGGCTGCCCTGTGCGCCGGAGCGGCAACCGCTGCCAGCATTATGGATATGATCCGGCAGAGCATCACAAGTGCCGAGCAGGAAGCCGGCACAACAACACTCGCACTGAGTCAGTCGGATGCCGGATATACAGTCAAGCTGAATTCCTTAATGGGAGATGAACAAAACGTCTATCTGCTCGGTGAGATGGTACGTGAAGACGGTCAGCCACTCAAAACCGATTCCCTTTCGGCACCTGAATACCCCGCTTTCCGCGGTGTCGCTGCCGATCTCAATCTGGAAACTTGCGAGTTCCCCGGACAGGATATGGCTGAGAGCTGGGGATGGTCGACCATGGCTCTGAGCGATGACCAGCCTGAGGACAACCGCGTCGAGTTTGTCATCCAGCTGCAATCGGATACGATGCCGATGGAAGGTGAGGCCAATCTGGTCATTGACGAGCTGATGTTTGCCGCGGACGGTACCGAGCAGCGTGTTCCGGGTCACTGGGCATTTACTGTACCGCTGAAGCGTGAAGCATTTGGCGAGACGTTGCAGGTCGATTTGCAGATTCCTCTGCCCGATGGCACTGTAACACTCAAATCCATCTATTGCGGCGCGATGGACATGCGCACGACCTGGGATGACCCGAATGACCTGATCAGTGACTATCTGGACAGCATCAAACTGGTCACAGCGAACGGTGATCGTATTCCTTGCCGTTCCTGGTATGACAGCACGGTCGAATTTGCTCCGTTCAACCTGGGTCTTGGTCATCTGGCACCTACCGATTTGGCTGCCATTGAAGTCAACGGTCAGTCCTACCCGCTCGCGACCGGCAAATAATTCAAATTTCCGACAACTGTTCACCCATTCGCTTTTTCCAAACAAAAACAGTCCCCATATTGGGGACTGTTTTTTATTCTGTGATGCTGCAACTTCTTACTTTGCAACCAGATTCATCAGCATCTGTGCAACTTCCGCACGGCTCGCGGTACCCTTGGGATCAAGCGTACCATTGCCGCGTCCAGAAATGATTCCCTGCTCGGTTGCCCACTGCAAAGGAGTGACTGCATACTCACTGACGAGGGATGCATCCGCAAAGCGATCGAGCGAAGCGGAAACTGCAGGCGAACCTGAATAGCGGTACAGAATCGTCGCCAGCTGCTCACGCGTGATAGCCGCATTGGGCGAAAATTCCGAGGCTGTGATGCCGGATACCACCTGATTCTGTGCTGCCCAGGCAACTGCATTTACGTAATACTGGTCAGCCGGTACATCACCGAAACCAACTGCTCCAGTCACCGGCGGCTCACCAGCCAGACGGTACAGGACAGTTGCCAGCATGCCACGATTCATGGACTGATCGGGCGCAAAGGACTGTGCACTGATTCCCGAGAACAGATTGCGTGCGGTCACGAAATCCACTGCATTCTTAAACCATGCCGTATTCGGTACATCCGCAAAGGAAACCGCGCGGTTTTCTACACGAATTGTGCCGGGTGCATACAGAGTTGCAACCAGATCTCTACCTTCCGGATAAGAGGTCTTGATCACGGTATCAATGCCCTGTTCATTGGTCGCGATTGCAACCACACCCATGCCATTCTCATCAATCGGAATCTTGATGACAACGCCGTCCTTGATAAAGTCGATCTTTTCGCCGTCCTGCTTGAAAGAAATCTCATAGCGATTTCCATTCTGCTTGGCGCTGACCGTAACGACATCACCTACATTGGTCTTGGTGTTGAACTGTGCACCATCGGACATCAGCGGACGGTCAACCATCGGCACTTCAGGTTCCTGAATCTCCACGGTTTCTTCCTTGTCCAGCTTGCGATGATCTTCCTTGTCGGAATCCGAATCAGACGATCCGCCGGCTTCCGGATGGTGTGCGCCACCGCCGCCCGACGGCGGCTCAGGCAGCTGAACTTCCTCCCACTTTGCGTACAGCGTCATGTCCTTTTCAATCGTGGTCGAGAAATCAAAGGGCTTAGTGCAATCCTGATCCTTGTACCAGCCACGGAAAATGTGGTCTGCATAGGTCGGGTCCTGCGGACGAACAACCGGATTGCCCGACTGTACCTTCTGTGCAGCAACCGGCGAACCACCCATGCTGTCAAAGGTGACCGTGAAAGTCGGAACAGGTTCCGGGAGATCTTCCCGCTCGAAGATGGTCTTATATTCCTCGATTGCGGTCTCTGCACCGCTCTCCGGGACAATGCGCACGATTGCGACCGGATTCTGCATGGTTGCCGGAATTACAGTTACTGCGGCATTCTTGGTTGCAGACGCTGTGATCTCGGGAAACTGTGCGTCGTGGTCCAGCGAAATGGTCAGGGTATTGTCCGAATCGAAATCATTCAGGCGGTCTTCCCCTGCAACTTCCAGAGACTTGACCTTGAACGTTTCATTCATTGCAGCAATCTGTCCATAGACTTCAAGCTCGTTCACACCGAGCGAGTGATTTTCCTTGGCGTCCATGCGCACACGTACCAGATGGGTGGTAACCGGTGCAAAGATTACCTCGGTCATCTCTCCATCCTGCGGTTCCGGCTTTTCGTCAACATAGGAAACTTCCTTCCAGTTGCTGTCATCCACCAGTGGACTGTCCGTCCATTCCGCAACATGGTTTACATTGGAAAGATCCAGGTCGTAATCAATCGGGCCAGTGTAGTACTCGACGACATAATCCTTGGGCAGCGCAATGCTGCCATTGCCGCCCTTTTCGTCCATAAAACCGACACGAATGGAGTTTACCGTCTTCTGATCCGGAACACCTTCGTTTGCAATCGTGACCGATACCCAATCAGATGTACGCTGTTCACCGCGCACCCAGTTACACCAGATCTTCTTACCGTCCAGCACAAAACTGCTATTGCCGTCATTGAGGTGGGTTGCATTGTCTGTGCTCTGACTGTCTCTGTTATTGGTATAGGAAGCCAGACCAACCGGCAGATCATAGCCGTTTCGCACGATGACATAGTTCGGGCTCTTGCTCGTCTCGCCTACGCGAACGGTTGCTGTTACGTCGAACGTTTCCCCCGAATACGAAACCGTACCGTGATAGGTCGTCACGTCATCTACAACCGCCTCGTCTGCGTCCTTCCACTTGACCGGCAGTTCACCCGAAGAACCGTCGCTGAAAAATACCGTAACCTGTGCGGGCAGATCGGGTGCATAGCCCTCCGGCACTGCCATGGAGACATGCTGGGTTGCAATGACACTCACAACCAGAACGGTGGCCGTCGGCTGGATATCCTTATCAACATCGACAATCTTATCGACATCGGCTGTGCCGTTGACCGTAAAGGTATTCACCTGGGCGTATGCATCGGCAGGAATTTCATCCCACTCTACATCAACGCTGCGCGGCAAACCGGTATTAAAGTTTACTGTTACCGTATCCGGCAGTTCAGGTTCGGTACCCGGCGAAGAGCGGACGGTAACTGCCTCAAAGGACTCCACCCACTTTTCTGCCGGATTTTCTGCAATGGATACCGAAATCGGCTCAGACTTGACGATCTTGCCCCGGTAAGACATGGACGCTGTAATCTCCACGTCACCGGCATCATACGCATACAGTTTGCCGTTCTGAATCTCCGCGTGACCGGAACCGTCAGACACTTCATAGGTCGTAACCGCGTTTGCAGACGTAATTTCGGTCTCATCCTGCAGCGTACCTACCGCAGACAGCGTGATGACATCGTCTTCCGTGACGCGATCCAGGTCATCCTGCACGATAGAAACCGTATCCAAAGCGGCGTCCTGTCGTACAAACTGAATGGTATATTCCTTCTTCGTGCGTCCGTCCTCAGAAGTGACGGTTACGACGGCGGTGCCATTGTTGGAAATCGCCTGACGGACAAACACCGTTGCGTTGCCCGCTGCGGTTGCCGTGACTTCGGGGATCTCTGCCTTAAAGTCGGTTGCAACCAGATAACCGGTCACCGACGGGTCGAAATCCTTGATCATCTTTCCATCTACACGCAGGTCGGTCAATGCTGCGTCGGACTCAACCGGCAATACATTAGAAAATACCTCGAGCTCCATGATCTTCATCATGTCCTTGCCGCCTGTATAGGCATTGACCGAGAAGGTGAAGCGCAGTTTGTTCGTCGAAACCGGATTGAAGGTGATCTCTTCGCCGTCATACGGCTGCGTGTGATCGCTCCAACCTGCAAAATCTGTGTTCTTGCTCTGGTTTTCAACGGCTGCCCAATCCGAACCGTTCCAGTATTCTACCTGAATTCGATCGGGCTTCTGCCAGGTCTTAGAGGATTTGGTATTGATCCAGACCTTGACACGGCCAATGTTATATTCCTGCGGGAAGGTCAGCGTTGCTGTATCCGACTTACGGCCGCCGCTCTGCCAGTTGCCCCAGCCGTTCTCATCGGTCTTATTGCCGTCAATCAACTGCGCCGGACGATGCACGCCTTCTTCATAGGAGACTGCAACCGTCGTACCCATCGATGCAAGTGCAATGTTGCGGTCTTCTCCGCCTGCAACCACGCGGACGTGCGCAACCGCAACAAAATCGGTATCTGCAACTTCTGTGCTCTCTACCGTGAATGTACCCTGCTGTGCGACCTGCTCAGCTGTGATTTCCGGCCAGGTGACCTGCTTGGTCTCGGTCTTGCCATCCGACCAGACAACGGTTACTTCACGCGGTAATGTGGGAATCTGACCAACCTGCGTAATCACAGAGACCGGCTGAACACCGACGCTGCCGCGCACGGTGATGACCATGCTGACCTGTGCGCCGGTTTCGGTGACCGTACCCTGTACCGTTACTTCGGAGGGCTTGGACAGGTCTTCCGCAGACAGACGTTCCCAAGTGACTGCCATTTCCTTTTTGCTACCGTTTGCATAAACCGCATAGACAGACTTGGGCATTTGCTCTTCGGACGGTACCACGCCGACATCGGTCATCAGGCTGGCGACCTCATAACCCAGAATGGTGTCTTCCGTCTGGTCTTCATTAGCGGTATAAACCGTGATGGAATCCGATTCCAAACCGGCACTCTGTGCCGTCAGAGTAAAGCTGCCTGCATCCTTGGTCGACTGCACAATCACAACCGCCTTGCCATTGAATGCGCTGCGCGTCCACTGACCATTCGTGTCCTTAAAACGTTCCCAGGAAGCCGGGTCACCGTTATCCACACCGACAATCGTACCATTGCCGCGCACACGGAAGCTCATTTCATTCATCGCCGTGGGCAGCAGATTGCCCGCCGCATCCTGTACATCAACCGTAATATACGACAGATCATAGCCGTCTGCCTCGATGACCTGACGGTCAGCAGACAGGCCGAGCTTTGCTGCTTCACCTGCCGTTACCACAGTGTCGGTCGCCACGGTCTTACCGCTTTCATCCTTTGCCGTTGCGGTGATCGTCGTACCAACAGCATATTCCCACGGAATCTGCCATTCCAGATACAGACGGTCGCTGCTTTCCGACTGCTGCGGATGACCATTCTTCACAAAGAACGACTTTTCCGCCTGACCAATGTCCACACGTTCGCCATTCGGCTTGGATACGGTCAGTTCAACGGTCGGTGCGTTGGAGTAAACACGTACCGGGATTTTTCCGCCGTCCACGGTCACCTTGCTGCGCAGATTGTTATTCTCCCAGTTCCAATGCGGGAAAATATGTACCATCGGCGCGTCTTCTACATCCAGCCACTGGCTCTGATACAGATAATAGTCATCCTTCGGAATGCCCGCCGTATCTACGATGCCGAAGTAAGAACTCTTGGGAGGTGCATTATAATCTTGGTTCCACGGCGTAGGCTCGCCGATATAATCGAAGCCCGTCCAGATATACTGTCCTGCAATCCAGGCGCGATCACGGTCCGGAATCCAGGAATTGGTCGCGGTCTTGCCCCAGCCAACTGCCCGGTTGTCATAAGACGACAGCTGATGGTCGACAACATCCTGTGAGCCGTTCGTCTTCGCCGGATCGGAGTAATATCCGCGGCTCTTAATGGCCGAAGAAGTCTCCGAACCATACATTCTCCAATTCGGACGCAGATTCTTATAATAATCATAGTTGTCTTCGGCGTAGTTAAAGCCTACGACGTCCAGCTGATCGGCCACCTGCACCGGCAACGCATCGCCACCATAGCGGCTCATGCGGAATTTATCCTCGCCCATGGTAACCGGATGCTCGGTATCAATTTCCTTGGCCCATTTGACCAGATTCTTGACCGTTGTCAGGCCCTTCTGCTCCGAAGTTTCTCCAATCTCATTGCCCAAGCTCCAGGCAATGATGCTGGGCGAATTTCGGTCACTGCGAATCATCTGCTGCAAATCGAACTGCGCCCATGTGGTTCCCTGCTCAACACCGGGATAGCTGCAAGCAGCCTCAAAGAAGCGGTGGTAATCGTAATTTTTCTTACCGCCATACCAAGTATCAAAAGCTTCCTCGACGACCGTCAGACCCATCTCATCACAAATGCGCATGAGTTCAGGCGAAGCCGGGTTATGGGTGACACGAATGGAGTTGACACCCATTTCCTTCATCATCTTCATCTGACGTTCAATCGCTGCGGCATTGCCAACCGCACCCAGTGCGCCCTGATCATGGTGCATGCACACACCATGCAGCTTCATTGGCTCGCCGTTGAGTTTAAATGCCGTTCCCTCTTTTTCCGCCTCGGTTGCGGTCAGGAACTCCGACCAGCTAAAACCGAATCGGGTTTCGTAGGTATCCTTGACCTGATCGTTGACCAAGATCTCGGTCTTCATCTTATAAAGTGTCGGAGAATCGGGCGACCACAGTCCCGGATGATCGGCGGTCATGGTCTGCGCCACATCCACTTTACCGTTTACCGGTACGGTCTGTGCTTCGCTCGTGATCGGCTCGCCAAACGCGGAGCCATCCTTGTAATTGAGTATGGTGCTGCGCACCTGTACGTCGACCGCTTCCTTAGTCTCGTTTTCAACCGTCGTGCCGACGTTGACCGTAATGTTTCCCGACTCCGCCTCACTGGCGATATCCGGTGTGGAAACTACCGTACCGTACTGGGCAACGTGCACCGGATCGGTCACAGTCATGTGTACATCTCGATAAACACCGCTGCCCGAATACCAGCGGCTCGACTGATTTCCGACGTTGCCGCTCTGGGTGATATTTGTAACCTTGACTGCAATAACATTTTCCGTCTTGCCGTCACAAACTACATAGTCTGTAACATCAAAAGAAAACGGAATATAGCCATTTGGATAATTTCCGACCTTCTTTCCATTGACCCAGATGTGACTGTCCATATAGACACCATCAAAGTCAATGTTGATCCGTTTTCCCTGCAATTCTGCCGGCAGCACAAAACTCTTTCTGTACCATCCTGTACCGCCTGGCAGATGACCGATCTCCGAGCTGACCTGATTGGTAAAGTCCTGTTCGATGCTCCAGTCATGCGGCAAATTCAGCGTACGCCACGCACTGTCATCAAAACCAGCTGCGCTCAGCGTGGCATCATTCCCGCTGGGATTGAGCGAAAACGTCCAATCCTCGTTAAAATCCATACTGCGCGCAGACTGCATCAGTGAAAATGTTGTACCGGCAGATAGAACCTGCGGCACATCAGTTGCTGGGGATATGGCCTTAACCGGCGCCGCGCTTGCCATCAGGGCAGCCGCCAAAAGTGCAGCTGTCATACGATGGAACAAACGCCGTTTTGGGTGCGTTCTTGACATCATACACAGAACTCCTTCACTACTAAAATTTTATCATGTTTTAGTAAAATAAAATTGTGGGTCAAGTATAGCACGCCTACTGAAATACGATATATTTACTTATTCTACAAAAAACCTCTTCGAATTTTGTGCGAAATTACCTCGAAATGTTTCTTTTAAAACAAAATAGGACTAGACTTCTATATAAAGGTTTCAAATTGCAACCTTATTTCTTCTGCGCATCACCTACAAAGCATGATCGATCTTTTGAACGAAAATCCTGATATTTTTAAACGCAATTTTCTAAATAATCCAGCAATTTTTC
>NHCFR00700__coassemble_1586_pt1 | contig 15437 bp, 11 predicted proteins | sample NHCFR00700__metabat2_high_PE_034 | metagenome-assembled genome bin NHCFR00700 | reverse complement strand
TTTCGCCTCCCTAAAAAATCTGAAATTTCTACTTGACTTTTATTAGCAGGTCTTTTTAATATTCATCTGCTAACAACATAGTCACGTGGTCGGGATCTTCGATGATATACACCTTGGCCTCGACAGGCTGTTCGCCCGGGATCACGACAACGTGCTTGTATTCCGGCTGCTCCTGAGTATGCTCAATGCGCTGACGGTCGCCATCACAGGACAAATGGAAGATTTGCAGATAATCCCGCTCGGGCACTTCCATGCTGTCGCGCATGTACCACAGAAGTGTTTGCAGCCAAGGCGGAATGGTGGTCTGAATACCACGGGTAATGTAACGGGGTTTCATCTGGATCAGCTCCTTATAGAATAGTAAAAGCCGAAGGATTTCTCCTTCGGCTTCATCGTTATAATATGTATATGATATTGGCTCAGATTCACATCAGAAATCGTTAGTTGTTTGGTGGAATACGTGTCATTTATGTATCCGTATATACCTACACATAAGACATTCAGAGAAATAAACCATTTTGCCCCTGTTGCATTAACATAAGTTAATACAGCCGAAAAACAAACTATGTATAATGTAGTCAAAAGGTAGGAGGATATCGTATGAATATAGATGGATTTTGCACGAAAGAATTAGGCATAACGGATCCTTAATTGCTGCATGATTGGCAAAACAACGGAGAGATAAAGCATGTATAGAAAGGTGAAATCATACAGGATATTGGAGATATTGACAGGTTCATATTCTGATGGATGGCTGTTAAGAGGTTTCTTCTTTGATCTAAACGGCAAAGAAATTACGGATTACTTTGGTTTTATACCAGAAACACAGGTTATATCGTGCTAGGGTTTGAATATGCCCACTCCACTCTGCATTAAAGCATTGGAAACAAGTACATTGCTCATAATTCCTCTGGATGTTATTCAAACTCTGCTTGAAACGAACTTGGAAATGAATCGATTTTATAACCGATTGCTTCACACAGCGTTGATAATGCACTAGCAGAGTAAGATTATGTTGGTGCAGCATGGAGTATCTCAGTGGTATCTGACGTGTATTCAGCGCAGCGTGCGTGTCTGAGCAATGATGCGAACATCATTTGTATGGGCGCTTTTACAACTGGTGACAAGACCTGAGAACTGCTGGTGGATGCCTTCTTTGACAATCATTTTTGCAGGGCTGTGCATCGCAGTCGAAGGTAGACGCATTTGTTACGTATAACCACAAGCATGTCTAAATCGTGGAGCCGGTGTGTCAGTTAATGTCGTGTTGGAGCTTTTTGAAAATGCGGGTTGTTTTTGGGCGGAAGAAGGAGTCAGCGACTGTGTGCTGGCTCCTTTTGATATGTTTGGCGGGATGTACGGAGACAGATACACGCTGACCCCCGCGTAAAAAAGCCCCTGAGACCGGTTTTTTTGATCTCAGGGGCACAATTTTTTGTGGACTTACAGCTCCAGATTTTTCTGGGTGTCCGGGTCAAACAGGTGCGCTGTGCTGCCGTTGAAGGTGAAGCAAACCTTGCTGCCGTAGGGGAAGGAGACCGGGTTTTCCGGCTTGTCGGTGGGTACGATCAAGATGGTATCCCGATTGTATGCGTGCAGGTGGACGTGTACGGCGCTGCCCATCATCTCGCTGACTTCTACAGTGCCGTGCAGCATCTGCTCGGCTTCGCCGGTCAGCTGCAGATGTTCTGGGCGTACGCCCAGAATGATCGGGCCGGGCTTGACCTGCTTGCGGCTGAGGTTCTCCTGCTTGGCATCGGACAATACGACCTGTACACGATCGAGCTTGACCGCGTACTGTCCATCCTCGCATACCAGCTGCGCGTCGAACAGGTTCATTTGCGGCATGCCGATGAATCCGGCGACGAACAGGTTGGCGGGATGGTCGAATACCTGCTGCGGAGTGCCGATCTGCTGGATGACGCCGTCCTTCATAATAACGATGCGGTCACCCAGGGTCATTGCCTCGGTCTGGTCGTGGGTGACATAGATAAAGGTGGTGTTGATGCGCTGGCGCAGCTTGATCAGCTCGGCACGCATCTGGTTGCGCAGCTTGGCGTCTAGGTTGGACAGCGGCTCGTCCATCAGCAGCACCTTTGGTTCGCGCACGATCGCACGACCGATGGCGACGCGCTGACGCTGACCACCGGACAGCGCCTTGGGCTTGCGGTCGAGGTACTGGGTGATGCCTAGGATCTCAGCGGCCTGCTCAACGCGGCGGTTGATCTCGTCCTTTGCAACCTTGCGCAGTTTGAGCGGGAAGGCCATATTCTCGCGTACGCTCATGTGGGGATACAGCGCGTAGTTCTGGAAGACCATAGCGATGTCTCGGTCCTTGGGCGCAACGTCATTGACGCGCTGACCGTCGATGTACAGGTCGCCGCCCGAGATATCTTCCAGACCGGCGACCATGCGCAGGGTGGTGGACTTGCCGCAGCCCGACGGGCCGACCAGAACGATGAATTCCTTGTCTTGAATATCCAGATCAAAGGCCTGCACGGCAACGACACCTTCGTCGGTCACCTGCAGCGAGAGCTGCTTGTCCTCTGCACCCTTCTTTTTCTTCTTGGACTCGTGGTGCGGGTACACTTTCTTTATATTCTTCAGAATGACTTGTGCCATTTTGGCATTTCCTCCTCTTGATGGTAGGTCTGCGCCTTGGCGGCATCACTGGATGGCGCGTTTGATGTAAACGCTGGACAGGATCAGCACCAGAATGGTCATCACGATGGCGCCGGCCGAACCAAAGCCGAAATCCAGCGAAGAGATACCGTAGTTATAGAGATACTGGGTGATGGTGGACGTGCTGTTTGCGGGACCGCCGCCGGTCAGCAGGTTGACCTTATCGAACAGACGGAAGCTGTCGATCGTGCGCAGCAGTGCGCACAGTGCCAGACTGTTTTTGATGTTGGGGATGGTGACGTAAAACAGGATTTTGATGCGGCTCGCGCCGTCGATGCGTGCGGCTTCGTACTGGCTCTGCGGGACCGACTGCAAGGCCGCGTACAGCAGCAGGAATACGAAGGGGGCGCTCTGCCAGACGTCGATCAGAACCAGCATGCCAAATGCGGTCTTGATGTCAGAGAACCAGTTGAACACCGGCAGACCCAGCGTTTGCAGTACCTGATTGACGATGCCGTAGTTGGGCGAGAGCATCATGCGCCAGCTGAGCGCGACGGTGACTGTCGGCAGCAGGTAGGGCAGCAGGAGCAGGGTGCGCATGGCCTTCTGGCCGCGGCGCAGACTGTTGACGAACAGTGCCACGGCAAAGCCGATGAGCATTTCGAAGATCACAGCCAGGATGGTGAACTTGACCGTGTTCCAGATGGATTGCTGGAAGTAGGGGTCGGTCAGCAGGTCGGTGTAGTTTTTCAGTGCGATAAATTCAGCCGGCTGGCGCAGGTTGCGCAGCAGGTTGTAGTCGGTAAAGCTGTAAAACAGCGTAAAGAGCAGCGGATAGGCGGTCATGATCAGCAGGACCACGATGGTCGGCGAGATCATGGACAGGCCGAACCGGCGCGTCTGCACATCCGCATTGCTTAATTGTTTGTTTCTTCTCATATCAGCAACCTCACTCGTGTCAGAGAGATCCGGATTCATAACAAAAGCGGCCGGGGATGACCTCGCGGCTCCCGACCGCTTTAACATGTACGATGCAGACGCTTAGCCTGCCATCAGTTCTTCAAGCTGGCTCTGTGCATCGGCCAGACCCTGGTCGACCGTCTTCACGCCGTTGATGATGTTGTCCATCTCGGTGCCCAGCGTGGTGTAGAACTGAGTCCACTCTGCAATGACAGGACGGTATACGCCGCTTTCGAGTGCCTGGCAGACAACTTCATACTGCGGATAGGTCTTGAGGATCTCGGGGTCCTGCAGGCTGGAGTAACGGCAGGGTACACCGCCCGATGCAACTGTGGACTTCTGAACCGCGGGGTCCATCAGGTAGGTCAGCAGCTCGGTTGCCAGTTCCTTGTTCTGGCTGTTTGCCGGGATGCCGATGGTCCAGATACCGTAGACGTTTGCGTTATAAGCCTCGCTGCTATCGGTTGCCGTGCCCTTGAGTGCGATGTAATCAGCAGTGGAATCTGCGGTGGGGGTGTACCAACCCGGCCAGCCGACACCCATGGTGCCCGCACCGGTATCGATCGACGCGATCAGGTCATCCTTGACCTGTGCCTCACCGGTCGCAATCAGCTCCAGATAGTAGTTCATTGCGTTCTTGAATTCCTCGGTGTTGACCGTGGGCTGGTTGTTTTCGTCTACGACCCAGCCGCCGTAGGACAGCAGGATGGGAAGGAAGTCAACGACCAGATTGTTCTGACCGTCGCCGCGGTAGATGAAGCCCTTCTTGCCGTCAGCCTGTGCCTTCTGGCAAATCTCCAGAATATCGTCGAGCGACTCGATGGAGCTTGCATCGTAACCGGCTGCCTCAACGTTAGCCTTATTGAACATCATAACGGTCACGTTGCCGTAGTAGGGTGCCAGATAGACGTCGTCATCGACATAGCAGATCGAAGTCGTTGCGGGGATGATGTCGTCGTCGAGCGAGTAGCCCAGCTCGGACAGGTTTGCCAGCACACCGTTTTCGGTGAACTCAGCCATCCAGGAACCGTCTACCATGCACAGGTCATACGAACCATCGGCATTGATGGCATCCAGCGCGATACCCGAGTACAGGTCGGACTCGGACAGCTCCTGCACCTCGCACTTGACGTTATGCTCTTCCTCGAATGCCGGCAGACACTCCTTGATGACGTCGGCATACGTGCCTGCACGCAGGATGAGGTTGAGGGTCTCGCCCTGACCGTCGTCACCGCTCTGAGCAGTCTGGCTGTCTCCGCCGCCGCAGGCGGTCAGGCTGACTGCGGTAGTCAGCGCCAAAAACGAAGCGAACAGTTTTTTCATTTCTTCTCCTCCACTTTTACAAACATTTATAATATTTTGTGATTATTCCTTGACCGCGCCACTTGAAAGACCAGAGATCAAGTAGTTCTGGGCAAAGATAACAAACAGGGTGATCGGAACGACCGAGATCACGCCGCCGGCAGCGACAAGACCGAAGTTTGTCAGACTGTCTTCGGTGTTGAGCAGCGCCAGTGCCAGCGGTACGGTGTTGTTGACTGCGCTGCGCGTAAAGATAACGGTATAGGTGTACTCGTTCCAGGCGTACATGAACGACAGCATGGCGACTGCCGCGATGCCGGGAGCGACCAGCGGCAGAACGATCTGCCGGAACAGCTGCCATTCGGTCGCACCGTCCACCTTGGCGCTCTCCTCAACCTCTTCAGGCAGATCCTGGAAGAAGCTGATCAGGAACCAGATGATGAGCGGGACATTGATGAGCACGCAGGCCAGCATGACCGGCAGCTTGGTGTTCAGAATGCCCAAGCGGTTAAACATGATGTACAGCGGAATGGTGAAAGCGACCGGCGGCAGTACGCGAACCAGCAGTACCCAGTAGGTCAGGGGCTGCTTGAGTCCGAAGCGGAAGCGACGGCGTGCGATGATGTACGCTGCACAGATACCGACCAGAAGCGAGATGACCAGAGAACCCAATGTGGTCTGTGCGCTGTTGATGATAGCCTGGCCGAAGCCCTCGGCATCGAACAACTGGGTGAAATGCTCCCCGGTGAGTGATTGCGGGATCAGACTGATCTGACCTTTCATCTCATCCGTCGGACGGATCGACATGGCGATCAGCCAGTAGATCGGGAACAGTGCAACGGCAAGCAGAACGATGCATCCGATTGCCTTGCCGATGGTGCCTGCCCATTTTGTTTTTTTCATCCTTTTTCCTCCCCTTAGCAAGAATTCAGTACTTATGAAGTATATAAATCGCGTTACAAAAACACAATCAAATTTATTGGAAATTTTTGTAAAATTATGTTAAAATCAGCGGGGAAAAGTTGCAATATACCCTCTTTTTTCTTTGAATTACACCGGATTTTTCTTGATTTTATTCAATGAAAAAACGACATTTTTCTGGTTTTCATAGTGATCTATGCAACTTTTATGGTTATTTTTTCACCGTAAAAAATCAGCTGTTTCGCCTTTGATCGTCCCGGCATTTTTGGGGTGTGCCTTACGCGCCTAAGAACAGAAAACACGCAGATCCGCTTCTGCTTTTTCATGTTGAGGGCTTTCCTGCAGCATGATGAGCGGTACCAGCGAGACCACATTTGCCCCGAACAATGCAATTACCCGCGAGCAGATGGCAGCCATCCTGATGCGCTTCTGTGAGAATATTGCAAAGTAAATGACACAATCTTTTTCCTTTTTGAGAGAAGCTGATCTTTGGGTCAGATTCTCTTTTTCATGGCGTATGGCTTATTTTTATAGATCAAGCGTGCGTTTATCTGCTGTATAACTTCGATATTTCCAGTGCAATGGTCAAATGAATGATGTTTTTTCGGCAGCACGTTCTCCATTCAATTGGTTGTTGCAGGATCTTTACTTACTTCTTATCTAGATTCCGTTGAAAGTCAACTGGTGCGTGCTATAATGAAGCTGGATAACCTCAACAGGGGTGTAAGGAATGCAGACAAACGGACGAATAACAGGCGAAAATAGACCAGACTCCCAATAAGGGGGTCTGGTTTTGCGCTTTTTGCCGGGAACAGGAGAGTATCAATGCGAAAAACCTATGTACTGGATACCAATGTACTGATTCAGGCGCCTTATGCGCTGGACTGCTTTGAAGATAATGATCTTGTGCTGCCGCTTGCAGTGCTCGAGGAACTGGATGGATTAAAGAAGGCCGACGGTGAGCGCGGCGCAAATGCCCGTGCGGTCATCCGTGCGCTGGAAGGGTATCGGTGCCGCGGCGATTTGCTTGCAGGGGTACCGATCGCAAGCGGAGGAACTCTGCGCGTCGAGGCCAACTGTGTAGATGTCGAGCTGCCGGATACACTGTCTGATCGTACGCAGGATAACCGTATTTTGCGTGTGTGCAAGGGCTTGCAGGAACAGGGTGGACAGATTGTACTGGTGACCAAGGATATTCTGCTGCGGCTCAAAGCGCAGATGCTCGCGCTTACAGCGGAGGATTTTACAACCGAGCAGGCACCGGCAAACGGTATGGATTATACGGGTCGTCTGGAATGTTTTGCACCAGAGGCACGCTTCAAGGAATTTCGCAAACGAGGTATTTCGTGTGAGGAGCTGTATCAGGCAGACGCAGAGGGCAATATCACCCGACCTGTTTTTACGCCCAATCAGTTTGTCGTGCTGCACGCCGACCAGTCACACAAAAAGTCTCAGCTTGGCAGAGTGTGCGGCGATAAGGTTGTGGCGCTCGAGTTTGGAAAATGCACGCCCTACGGGGTAAAGCCGCGCTCGGCGGGACAGTATTTCCTGCAGGAAGCGCTCATGCAGCCGGCAGAAACCGCGCCGTTGGTCATTGTGCGCGGCATGGCGGGCACAGCCAAGACGTTTTATTCGCTGGCAGTCGGACTGGAAAAGCTGATGTGCGAAGACAAAAATGAGTATCGCCGCATTCTCATTTGCCGTCCGAATGCGCAGTTTGATCTGGACATTGGCTTTTTGCCGGGAGATGAGCAGGAGAAAATCTCTCCGCTGCTGCGGCCTGTGATGGATAACCTTGAGCAGCTGATTGATTCAAACGATGCCGAGCGTTACCGCAACGAAGCCGAGTTGCAGGATAAGATTCGTGAGATTTTTGCACGAGGCATCATTCAAGCGGAAGCGCTGAATTTCATTCGCGGCCGGTCGATCGCCCAGACCTATCTGATCATCGACGAAGCGCAAAATATGACCCCGTCACAGGTAAAGGGGGTCATTACGCGCGCGGGCAAAGGTACCAAAATCATTCTGCTTGGCGATCCGGGGCAGATTGACCGACCGTATCTGGACGAGCGCACCAACGGACTGAGCTATGCCATGGCACATATGCAGGGAAGCCCATTGTGCTGGCAGTTGGCACTGACGGCAGAGGAGTGTGAGCGCTCATCGCTGGCAATGGATGCCATTCACAGATTATAAACAGGAGAGCGTCATTTATGGAGCAGCAAATCATTACATATCAGCAAATTAAACACAATCCTGAAATAACTGCGCTGATGGAGCGCGGTAATGATATGCTTGGTGTACTGGGATACACCGAGCATTCGAAGAAACACGCCTGCAAAGTCGCATCAGGTGCAGGGGATATTCTGTCGGCTCTCGGACATAACAAGCGCGTGTGCGAGTTGGCACGGATCGCGGGATATATGCATGACATCGGCAACTGTGTCAATCGCGTCGATCATGCGCATAGCGGAGCGCTGCTTGCGTTTCAGATTTTGCGCGGGTTGGAAATGTTACCGGACGAGGTTGCGTGTGTGGTGTCCGCGATCGGCCAGCATGATGAAAAGACCGGCACCGCAGTCGATCCGATTTCCGCGGCGGTTATTCTGGCGGATAAGAGTGATGTACGCCGTAATCGCGTGCGCAACCGGGTCAAGGCGCGGTTTGACAAGCACGACCGCGTCAACTATGCAGCCATAGCTGCTGATCTGAATGTGCGGATGGAAAAGAAGGTCATCCAGCTCGAGATTGAACTGGACGAGGACATCTGTTCCATTTTGGATTATTTCGAGATTTTTTTGCAGCGGATGCTCATGTGCAAGCGAGCAGCAGAAGTGCTCGGACTCAAATTTCGTATGAATGCCAACGGACATAAAATGTGCTGATGTGAGTGAATTGTCAAACTAAGTGCAACAGGAATTGAGCTCGAAGTCCCATAATTGCTGTGTAGAATGGAAGTTAAGAACTTTGAGAGGGCCTGGCGTTCATAAGCGCCAGGTTTCGTTTTCGTGTAGCGGGAGCAACCCAAGAAAGGTTTCTGACAGTGCCAAAACAATGGCGTTCTCCATTTATATAGTTTTAATATTTATATATTTTAAAATGTAAAAACCATGTGAGAGAATGCATTTGAGAATCACTAAAGAAAAAAACAGACACATTGTGACAAGCGAAAACAGCGAATGTTTGGATTGGCAGTGCCTGAGTGCGTGAGCTTGCACGATATAGACTATTTCATTTGGAAACCGACAGGCTCGATCACATTCCAATCTATATTCAACCAAATGGCTGATGAAAGTAACCCTTTTTCTGCTTTCCTTTTGTGGGCAAGTGCGATATGAACAGATCCAGTAAAAATGGACAGTGACAAAACATCCCCTGATGTAGGGAAATAGACTACGTCAGGGGTATTGCTATGAGTAAACGAAATTACATACACGTTCAAGCGCTGCTGCTAGAGGAGAAAACACAGCGGGAAGTGGCAAAATACTACGGCTTTCGGGATAAGTATGCAGTAAAACAATTGCTGACACGGGAGCGCAGAAAGGAGCGAAAACTGGAAGTCGGAATCCTACCGCGACCGAAAGGACGGCCGAGGAAAATACAGCAGCGAAAGATATTGTGGCCGAGCAGGCTTATGAGATTCAGCGGCTTGGTATGGAAAATGAACTGCTGCGGGATTTTGTGCAATCCCAAAATTACTCTGCGGGTCATGAAGAAGTATGATCTGCTCTCGGAAATCCGTATGACAACGCATTGGCAGAAAATTTCTTCTCCATCCTCAAAATAGAGTGCATTTACCGGCATAAGCCAGCTACCTTCTCAGAGGCCAATGGGATGATTGACCGCTATATTCACTTTTACTATTATGAGCGTATCCAGTTAAAAACTGGAGAGGCGCCGCTTGCGCGACGCCGCTCCACTTAAAACTCAATCTTTCCTACCAGGGACTCTTTTTTGTGCTGTCCGCACAATGTGGGGCAGTTCACATCTGTCTTTAGGCGGGATTTTTGCATTTTGGGGATAAACTTAGATTTTACCTTGGCGCATATGGCCGCCTGCATTTTACGTACTGTGTGCACAATTTTTACACCATGAGAAATCTTTGGTCGGCTAATAAAAAAACAGTTTTTTCCCAAAACTGCAAGGTAAGAATTAACATCTGTTAATAAAAAAGCTGGTAGTTTTGTACTAAAATAGGAAAATAGATTTATGCACTGTGCTTGGTTTATGCGTGAAAATGTATCATAAATATACACAATTTAGGAAAAAAATTTACTAGAAATTTGCGGGCAGAAAAATTACTTTTATTGTACTGTGATACACTAGCTGAGGCGATTTCACAAGAGGAGGTACATTATGACGATCGCAAAGCAGAAATGTCGAAGTTTTGTCAGTGCATTTCTTGCATTTACCATGTTGTTTGGGCTTTGTCCAACCGCATTGGCGAATGAGGAAGATACGACACAAACTTTGACATTTGGTGTATTATCCGACGCGCATTATTTTCCAACGGAATATAATGGAACGCGTGCAGAAGATTATCAAAACCAAATCAGCGGCGACCTGCGCCTGATGGGCGAAGGCGAGGCGCTGACCACCGGTGCGGTGGATCAGATGCTGGAAGAGGGCAATCTGCCGTCTGTCCTGCTGGTCACGGGCGACCTGTCCAGCGAGGGTGAGCTGGCAAGCCATGAAGGCTTTGCACAGCAGATGGCGCGTCTTCAGGCGGCTGGCGTCACAGTGCTGGTCATCCCGGGCAATCATGACCTGTATAACAGCAGCGCCATGACCTTCGAGAGCGATGAGCAGATCAAGGACAACGGTTCGGGTGATTTGTGGACGACTGAGGCTGATTTCCGCGAAACTTATGCTTCGATGGGCTATGATGAGGATGCAACTGTAGCTGCTTCCAATGGTACGCTAGCTTCCATCGAGTACTATGTGGAGGATCTGGGTGATGATGGCATTGCCGACTGCCAGGGCGGTTTGTCTTATCTGGCGGTGACCAACAGCGGTTATGCCTTCCTGATGATCGATACCGAGATCTATACCGAGGATTTTAACGGTAAGGATCAGGCTTGGGGCAACGGCAAGGGCATGATTTCCGATGATCTGCTGGACTGGATTAAGACGCAGTTGGGCAAGTGTGAGCAAGCCGGGGTTACTGTCATTGCAGGCATGCATCATCCGCTGCTGACGCATAACACGACCAGCGAAACCGAATTTATCACCGATCGTGTGCAGATCCAGAGCGGTGACAGCGGCTACACAGCGGATGTGAACAACACGCTGGTCAAGACGCTGGCCGATGCCGGTCTGCGCTGGGTTTTCACCGGTCATATGCATGAAAATGATATTGCCAGCTACACCACGGCATCGGGCAATACCATTTATGATCTGGAGACCGGCGGATTGGTTGCCTATCCGGCGCCTTACCGTATGGTAGAGGCTACTCGTACCCAAAACGACGACAAGATAGAAGAGGAACTGGAAGTTTCTTCCGTCAGTGTGGAGCAGGCGGCAATGAACGCTTGCTTGGACGCGCCGAATGGTGAGATCACCAATACCGAGAAGGTTGATGTTGCCGAATACATGACAGAGGCCATGTACGGCGACGCATTCGCCGTCAAGTTGATTCATCGTTATGCCGATCGCTATCTGGATCAGCTGGCCGATGTACCGCAGGCGGCGGAAGATATTGTTGGTATTGACCTGTACGAAACGCTGTTTGACGCGCTGCCGGGCATTCTGAGCGGAGAAATGGTCGTTGATCTGGGCGGTTCGGTCGGCAAGCTGACCATTACCTATTCTTCCGAGGGAAGCGTAGACAACTGGGGAGAGGGTGACGGTGTTCACCTGAATCCGACCAGCGGTGTGGCTGGCCTGCTGAGCAGCTTCACCATCCGCAATACAGACATCAAGACCGAGGTGCAGAGCGTACTGGATCAGTTTGAAGCCAAATACATTGAAGGCGGCGAACTGAACGAGCGATTGGATCAGCTCATCGTGGATGCGGTCAATACTGTGATCGTGGATGAGACCGATGGTCATACGTTGGAAGATCTGGTTCGTGCCATGTTCCAGCGCACAACGCAGGCGGGCGGTGCGGTGGAACTAACCGCAGCTCTGCTCTACAACGGCAAGGCGACCGGCCTTGCGGCGACCAAAACCGTCACCTTTGAAAAGGTACGCGATGCGCTGACCGTGTCCGCGCAGACTGCGGATGGACAGTCCATTGCAACCGGTGTTAAGATCAATCAGGATGTCACCATTACCGTTACCGGTGAGAGCGGTAAGCAAATCTCTTATCAGGTGAACGGCGGTGAATGGCAGACCTATACTGCTCCTGTTACTGTAAGTGTGGAGGACGGTCAGGTACTGTACAATACTTACACCTTTGCGTACACCGACCAGAAGGATCAGATGGACAAGCAGGCCAGCTTTACCGTGGATATTTCCAAGGTAACGCCTGTGATCGATGGTATTACGGATGGTCAGGAACTGCCGGTCAATGAGGACGCACCGTATATCAACTCCATCACGCTGCCCGAGGGCCTGACGGCTACGGTGGACGATGGATCTTACACCAGCGGCAGCGATATTGCCGGCGGCGAGCATACCTTAGTATTGTCTGATGCCTATGGCAACACCAATACGCTCAAGATCGTTGTACCGCAATATAGTGTAAGCTGGGAAACGCCAGTGGGCGGCAGCATCATGGCCGCGCAGGCGCTTAATCGGATGACCATGCGCAGTGAGGCAACCTTTACTCGCGGCACAGCAGTGACCATCACCGCGACTCCAGATTACGGGTATCGACTGGCTGTTCTTAAGGTGAATGGAGAGGATTTTGTATCGGGCAGAACCACGACGGTTATGAGCGATCTGTCCGTGAACGCTTCTTTCGAGGCGATCACCGATCCCATCGTGGTCAGCGCAACCGCAGGTGGTCAGGTTTATGCCGAGAACACCAAGACCAATCAGGATGTGACGATCACGGCAGCGCTTCAGGCTGGTCTGACTGGTACCATTGAGTATAGCACCGACGGAAATCAGTGGACAGTGTGCACCGAAACGATCACCGTACCGGCCACCGAGACGGTCAATCAGACCACCTATCAATTCCGCATTCAGGGACATGAAGAGATGACAGCATCGTTTACGGTCGATCTCCTCAAAAAGACACCGGTCATTGCCGGTGTAGTGGATGGCGGTACATTAGACGGCAATACAATCACCATACCGAGCGAGTACACGGTATTTATTGACGGTTCTGAGACTGCCTATGTATCCGGTACCAAACTGGAAAGCGGCGTGCATACCGTGCACATTCAGGATGCTTACGGCAATACCAGCACCGTACAAATTACAGTGCCTGCTCAGGAAATTCCTGTGACCAAGCACACGGTTACGGTAAATGGAAGTTATGCCCAAAATAGCGGCGCAGGCACGTATGCGCCGGGCGAAACGGTCAATATTTCTGCTGGTACCCGTGATGGATACATCTTTGCGGGTTGGAATGGTACGAATGTGACCTTTGCCAACGCAGCCGCTGCGCAGACAACTTTCGTGATGCCTGACGCGGATGTTATCGTAACCGCGGCATGGGAGGAAGTACAGGATAACACCGATGATGATGCAGAGAACGACCATGACGGAGGTGCATCGCATCCGGAAGCAGATGACAGCACTACGTCCGATCGTGATGACGATGATGCTGCTACTGAAGAAATCAAAGAAGACGATGTACCTCTGGCTGAGGGGGAAGCAGCAGATTTTGCAGATGTAGCTTCTGATACTTGGTACGCTGACGCAGTTCAGTACGTCTATGAGAACGGTATGATGAGCGGTACCAGCGAGACTACCTTCAGCCCGAACCTGACCACCACCCGCGGTATGATCGTAACTATTCTGTACCGTCTGGAGAATGAGCCGACCGTTACCGACACGACTGCATTCACCGACGTTGCAGCTGATCAGTACTACGCAAACGCAGTAGCTTGGGCTGCTCAGAACGGCATCGTCTCTGGCATCGATGCAACCACCTTTGCACCGAATAACGCAATCACCCGTGAGCAGATGGCGGCAATTCTGTACCGCTATGCACAGTTCAAGGGCTACGACGTAAGTGCTAAAGCTGATCTGTCCGTTTACACCGACGCTGCAAGCGTTGGCGCATACGCAACCGACGCAATGGCATGGGCAAATGGTGCAGGCCTGATTACCGGTACCAGCGCAACTACGCTGACCCCGGCAGGCAACGCAACCCGCGCACAGGTGGCAACTATCCTGATGCGCTTCTGCGAGAACATCGCAAAGTAAATCCGTTTATTTCTTGAGAGAGGCTGACCTTCGGGTCGGCCTCTTTTTTTGTATGTTCAGGATCATTTTATGCCCTGAGCGGAAGTTTATCTGCTGCGTGGCTCCGATCTTTCCGGTAAAATGGATATAATAAGTTCTATATTTATGACAACTGGAGGAATGGTCATGCACGATGCAATCAATCAATTACCAGCCTTTGCAGCGCTGCTCAGAGGGGACGAGCGCAGTGAGGGTACAATCGAGAAGTACTTGCGCGATGTGCGCAAGTTTTTTTGCTGGTTGGCAGATAAAACGCTGGAAAAAGTGCAGGTTTGCGCATGGAGAACGACGCTGCTCGCCGATGGCTACGCACCGGAAACGGTCAACTCGATGATTGTCGCGCTCAATCGATTTCTGGACTTTATCGGTCGTTCGGACTGTCGGGTCCATACACTGCGCATCCAGCGCAAGCTATTCCGTCGTCAGGAACGCGAGTTAACCCGCACAGAATACGAACGACTGGTGCAGACCGCTGAGCGCAAGGGTCAGGAACGTCTTTCACTGCTGCTGGAAGCCATCACTGCAACCGGAATCCGAGTGTCCGAGGTCAAATATCTGACCGTGGAGGCTGCCAGAGCTGGACGCGCGGAAGTTGCGCTCAAGGGCAAGATTCGTGTGATTTTGCTGCCGAATAAGCTGTGCCGCAAGCTGCTGAGGTACGCAAAAAAACAAAAAACCGCTTCCGGTGAGATTTTTCTCACGAGAAACGGGAAAAGTCTGTCCAGACGGCAGATCTGGAGCGAAATGAAACATTTATGCAAATTTGCACGGGTGGAAGCAAGCAAGGTATTTCCGCATAACCTGCGGCATCTGTTCGCCACGGTGTTCTATCGAGCCTGCAAAGATATTTCAAAACTTGCCGACGTGCTGGGGCATTCCAGCATCGAAACCACTCGCATTTATCTGATCACCTCGGGTACAGAACACGCGAGTCAATTGGAACATCTACACCTAGTTTCATAAGACAAAATCAATATTTTGTCACAAACATCAGTTGTTACCCGGATGTTTCGTTACATACTGTTGAAGAAATTGTATCATATTTCCTCAATACTTGCAAGGCAATGACGTTGGAAAGCGCGACAAATAAGGTCACAAACATGAACTTTTTTGTGACCTCACATTTGTGCGCTTAAATTTCGGATAAGTAGCAAAATATTTGGATCTATTTTGATTTACAGCATGCAGTTTGCTTGATACTGACAATAATGTATCAACAAAATATTGATTTTGTCTTATGAAACTAGGTGTAGATGTTCCAATTGACTCGC
>NHCFR00700__coassemble_1585_pt1 | contig 15442 bp, 13 predicted proteins | sample NHCFR00700__metabat2_high_PE_034 | metagenome-assembled genome bin NHCFR00700 | reverse complement strand
CAATATGATGGAGACATTTCAAGAATATAATGTTGAATTTGTTTCCTCTACGGAGAAGTTTGATACTTCAACACCAATCGGCAGAGCCATGTTGAATATCTGCATTGTGTTTGCACAGCTTGAACGGGAAACCATTCAAAAACGAGTAACCGACGCTTATTATGCAAGGAATAAACGGGGCTTTTACATGGGCGGGCGTATTCCGTATGGGTATCGCTTAAAGAGTACGGTCATTGATAATATCCGCACTTCCATGTATGAAGAAGTCCCGGAGGAAAGCGAACAACTGAAACTTATCTATTCCATGTATGCTGACCCGTCAAATTCTCTGGGCGACATTATACGGTATCTGAATAAGCATGGCATTAAGCATTTGCGCGGCAGCTCTTGGAACTCCGCAAGACTAAGCGATATGCTAAGAAATCCCGTATATGTAGAAGCTGACATTGATGTGTATAATTTCTTCAAAAGTCAAGGCGCGAATGTTTACAATCCGGCGAGTGATTTTACGGGCTACAACGCCTGCTATCTCTACAAAGGAACGGTATCAACTACCAGAAAACAATGTGACCTTACCGACAAAGAGATTGTATTAGCACCGCACAGAGGTTTTATTTCTTCTTCCACATGGTTAGCCTGCCGGATACGCTGTCTAAGTAACCGCCAATCAACACAGACCTGTAAGCCTAAAAATTCATGGCTGACCGGAAAAGTAAAATGCGGTAACTGCGGGTATGCTTTGGTAATCAGGAAAGCAAAAACGAAATGGGGACGCTACTTTGTTTGCAGTCAAGGAGGACATGACGGCAACTGCAAAGGGACAGGATGTACGGTTTATGCCGACGTTCTGGAAGAATATATGTTAAACGCCATTCGTGATAAGCTGTCCGAGTTTAAGAAGCTGTCCGACGAAAAAGAAAACCAATCCACACCTAAAGTATCTAAGAACAAAATCCGTTTGGCACAGATAGACGAGGAAATCAACGACCTGCTTTCTAAAGTAGGAAGTGCAAATTCTATCCTGATGAAGTACATCAATGACAAGGTTTCCGAGTTAGACGCAGAACGCCAGACCTTGCAGGAAGAAATCATATCCCTTACCTGTTCTAAGACAGAAAGCAAAATGGGGCAGATAACCGACCATGTGAAAAAGTGGCAGGACATTTCCTTTGAGGATAAGCAGGCGGTTGTGGACGCTTTAATCAAAGTTATCAAGGTGGCAAACGGGAATATTGAAATCACATGGAAAATCTAAGGCGGTTATGACCGCTGTCATTTTTGAGGTAAATCTACTTCAATCTTCCCGCTTCGGTGACGCCCTGCGCAACGTTCAGGAAAATCTGGATGCACGCAACTACTACGCCTACAATCCCGAGTTTGACGTACAGCGTCTGCCCGACCCGCGCAAACGTCCCAAGATCTAAACCAAACCATCTCCTCGTCCCGGTGTGCCCCTGCGGTGCACCGGGATTCTTTACAATTTGCGCTTGCACCCGCCCTGTCTTTCACGCTATACTGAAAAAGATATCAAAGCGAAAGGATCTTGTGTCTTATGAACCTTACCAAGCGCGATGTGCTCGAACTGCGCCGTCGTCTGACCAAGAACGGTTGTTCCTTCTCCCGTATGGCAGGCTGCTATGTCGGCGGAAATCGAACCATCATTACCAAGTTTGCGCAGCCCTTCCTTGATCTGGAAGACGATGCCTTCTATAAATACCTCGAAATCGCAAAAAAGGTGCTCTCGGGTACCCCCGGCGGCAATCTGCTCGAGCTGTCCATGGCCGAAAATGAAAACACTACCGAGATTCGTCAGTTTCTGATTGCACTCAAGGAGAGCAAGCTCAAAAACGACGGTATGCTCGACCGTTTCTACGAACTGGTCATCGAACACTACAATTATGCCGGAAATTACCTCATTCTGCTCTTCCACGATGTCTACGATGTGCCCTCGCGTGCCGAAGATCACGCAAAGCTCGACGAGTCCGAGGAAGTATACGAGTACTTACTGTGCGCCCTGTGTCCGGTCGAGTTGTCCAAGCCCGGTCTGAGCTACCACGAGGACGACAACTCTTTTGGCCCTCTTGTACGCGACTGGGTAGTCGGTCTGCCTGAAATCGGCTTTGTCTATCCCGCGTTTTCCAATCGCTCGGCCGATCTGAGCTCGGTTATGTACTTCGTCAAGCCCGGCAAGGACTCCCAGCACGACCTCATGCGTCATGTTCTTGGCTGCGCCGTTCAGCGCACGGCCTCCGAAGAGAAAAACGCCTTCCAGAATCTGGTCACCGAAGCCTTCGGCACCGAAAAGGAACAGGCCGAGAACGCCTTCCTGCAAATCCAGAAAAATCTCAACGAGCTGGTTGCTACCCGCGACGAGGACGGTCTGCCGCCCATCGAACTGACCGCAGAGGCCGTTTCCGACGTGATGGTCGACGTTGCCATGCCGCAGGAAGCCAAGGAACAGATCGTACGTGACTACCAGTCCACCTTCGCAGACGCCCTGCCCTGTGCACAGAACCTCATCGACAACAAACTGGTACAAGCTGGTTTACAGCGTGAGGCTACCCTTGCCCTGACCAGCAAGATTGAATCCCTTGAGCAGCAGCTCGCCGAGAAAAACGAGCAGACTGCCGACTCCGACCTTCCCTGGGATGAAACCTCGCCCGCAATCGTGCTTCAGGTCTCGGCGGACAAGGCCGAGCACATCGAAGCACAGGTCATTGACGGCCGCCGCTGCCTGGTCATTCCCTTAGATGAGGGCGACTCGGCACGCATCAACGGTGTCGCTGCTCCCCTCTGATCGGCACACGCTTAAAAATGCACCGTCTTTTTGTCAAGATTTGATCGTTTTTTTGCAGGTTATCGTGCCTTTCTTTGCTTTTTCTGCACCTTACTTGACCCGCCTGTCAAAAAAACGTATAATAAATCCTGTACTGAAAAGGTTTTATTCTCTCATCAAAGGAGGAACTATTCCGATGGCTTTTGAACAGGAATATCAGAAAAAATTAACCTCGGCCGATGAAGCGGTCAAGGTTGTCAAGTCGGGTGATTGGGTCGACTTTGGCTGGTGCACCGGCACGCCCTACGCCCTCGATCTCGCGCTGGCAAAGCGTGTCCCCGAGCTGTCTGACGTCAAGTTCCGCGGCGGTATCCTGCTGCGTCCGCTCGCCTGCTTCTCGGCTCCCGAGGCAAACGAGCGTCTGACCTGGAACTCCTGGCACATGTCCGGCATCGAGCGCAAGATGATCGCAAACGGCAACACCTTCTACGGTGCGCTGCGTTACTCCGAGCTGCCCCGTTGGATCCGCGAGAACTGCGAGCCCATTGACGTGGCAATGTTCCAGGTTTCCCCGATGGACAAGCAGGGCTATTTCAGCTTCGGTCCCAATGCGTCCCACATGGCTGCTGTCTGTGAGCGTGCACGCGTTATCATCGTTGAGGTCAATCCCAACATGCCGCGCTGCCTAGGCGGCTTCGAGGAAGGCATCCATGTCTCCAAGGTTGACATGATCGTCGAGTCCGATTCCCCCATCGGTATCCTGGGCGGCGGCGGCCCGGCAACCGAGGTCGACGAGGCCGTTGCAAAGCTCATCGTTGAGGAGATCCCCAACGGCGCTTGTCTGCAGCTCGGCATCGGCGGTATGCCCAATGCAGTCGGCTCTCTGATCGCACAGTCCGACCTCAAGCATCTCGGCGTTCACACCGAGATGTACGTTGATGCGTTCGTCGACATCACCATGGCCGGTAAGATCACCGGTTCTCAGAAGTCCATCGACCGCGGTCGTCAGACCTTCGCGTTCGGCGCAGGTACCCAGAAGCTCTATGACTTCATCAATGACAACCCGTCCTGCATGAGCGCTCCGGTCAGCTACACCAATGATGCCCGCACCATCGCGCAGATCGATAACTTCGTATCCATCAACAACGCTGTCAACCTCGACCTCTTCGGTCAGGTCAACTCCGAGTCCGCCGGCATCAAGCAGATCAGCGGTGCAGGCGGTCAGCTCGACTTCGTCCTGGGCGCTTACCTGTCCAAGGGCGGCAAGAGCTTCATCTGCTGTTCCTCTTCCTTCACCGACAAGCAGGGCAACCTGCAGTCGCGCATCCTGCCCACCCTGGACAACGGCTCCATCGTCACCGATGCTCGCCCGAACGTTCACTACGTGGTCACCGAGTACGGCAAGGTCTGCCTCAAGGGTCTGTCCTCTTGGCAGCGCGCCGAGGCCCTCATCTCCATCGCGCACCCCAAGTTCCGCGACGAGCTGATCGAGCAGGCTGACAAGATGCACCTGTGGAGAAGATCCAACAAGCGCTAAGTAACACCGTTTTTTCCGCCCCTGCCCTTCCGGCAGGGGCCTTTCCCAGTAAAGGAGGGATTTCTCTATGGCAACCGAAGCTTTCCTGCATGACATCACGGCGCAGGCCCGCGAAGCCATGGAAAGCCTGCTTTCCCAGGCAAAATGCAAGCCGGGTGACCTCGTCGTCGTCGGCTGCTCGTCGAGTGAGGTGTTAGGCTCCAAGATCGGCACGGCTTCCAGCCCCGAAGTCGCGCAGGCCATTCTGAACGGTCTGCTTCCGGTATTGTCGCAGCACGGTCTGCGTCTGGCTGCGCAGTGCTGCGAGCATTTAAACCGCGCTCTCATCATCGAGCGCTCCACCGCGGACGCATTCGGCTACGAGGCAGTCAACGTCGTGCCCCAGCCCAAGGCAGGCGGCTCCTTCGCCACCGCTGCCTATCACACCTTCTCTGACCCGGTTGCGGTCGAGCACGTCCGTGCACGCGCCGGTCTGGACATCGGCGGTACGCTCATCGGCATGCACCTCGCGCATGTCGCGGTGCCCGTCCGTCTGTCCCGCCGTCAGATCGGTGAGGCCATCGTACTCGCTGCTCGCGTACGCCCCAAGTTTGTCGGCGGCAGCCGTGCGGTTTACGACGAAGCCCTTCTCTAATCCATCTACAAAAAGGACGATCTATGAAACGCAAAGCTGTATTTTTTGATTTGGACGACACCCTGTACAGCGGTTTCCCGGAGGGTGACGCCGAGGGATTTATCCGCTGCGGACAGTATGCCGCGGCCAACTGCGGCGTATCTGCCGAGGATTTTACTGCTCGCATCCGTCAGGCACGTGAAGACCTCAAGGTTGTACTGCCCCGTGAGCCCGAAATCCACGACCGCACGCTGGTCGCACAGCAGGCGCTCGAGGCCTTCGGCATCAATCCCATTCCGCACGCGGAAGCCATGCACGATCTGTACTGGTCGGCTGTCTTTGACCACATGATCGTGCGTCCGGGTGCTGCCGACTTCCTGACCGAGCTGCGTGAGCGCGGCGTCAAGGTCGGTGTGTGTACCAACATGCTGGTCGGCATTCAGATGCGCAAGCTGTGTCGTCTGGGACTGGCTGACAAGGTGGACTTTTTGGTCACCAGCGAGGAGGCCGGACGCGACAAGCCCGATTCGCCCATCTTTGAGCTGGCACTTAAAAAGGCTGGCTGTACGCCCGCCGAGGCGCTCATGGTCGGCGACAATTTTACCCACGATATCATCGGCGCACACCGCGTCGGCATCGACGGTCTGTGGCTCCACGTGCACGGCGAGCCGTCTGTGACCGCTGACTTTCCCTTCCTCGAGGCTGCCGACTTCTATCAGGCGGCTGACCTCATCCGTTCCGCACTCGACAACTAATTTTCAAAGGAGATATATATCACCATGCAGCATTTTATGTGTAAGCCGCAGGGCGTTTGCGCTCGTCTGGTTGAGTTCGATCTGGACGGCGACACCGTTCACAACATTTCTTTCGTAGGCGGCTGCAACGGCAACCTCAAGGCCATCGGCTCGATCTGCGAGGGCATGACCGTTGATCAGATCGAAAAGGCATTCACTGGCATCGACTGCGGCGGCAAGGGCACCTCTTGCTCCGATCAGCTCGCCAAGTGCCTGCATCAGGCTTTACAGCAGGTAAAGGGCTAAGTCTTTACACGCATCAAAAAAGCACCGTCATCAGACGGTGCTTTTCTTATGTCCCGGGCAATTACTTCCAGCGCAGGCCCTTAGGGTAATGGTTCTTGAGCATGCCGCCCGAGGTCTTTCCCCATCCTAAGGAATATCCATCGGTCAGCACCAGTGTCCAGCCGTTCTCGCCTTCCCACGGAATCGCCTCGCCGCGCAGATAGCGCTCGACCAGCGGCTGCTCTGCGGGCAGATCAATGACGCGCTGGGCATCCTCCGCACGCAGCGCGAGCGCCAGTGCGTGCGCCGGTTCAAAGCGTCCCTTGCGCACGGTGCCCAGCTGTAAGCCCTGACGCAGCACGCGCAAGCCGTTTCCGTCCGGCAGGTCATCCGGAAGCGCCCAAAGCTGGTCTCCGCACAGTGTCAAGTTTTTAAACTTTACACACAGATTTTCGGCCTCAAATGTACGATATTCCCCGGGAATTTTCTGATCTGGCAGGCATTGTGCCAGTGCAGGTGCACGACCGGTTTCCCCATCGGTCTTACGCAGAACAGCGGCAAAATGTCCTTCGCCATCCAGACGATGCGGGAACAAACGGAAGGTCTGTGCGAGCGACGGATGGCCGTTTTCCGTCCAATCCGGCCGGCCGGGTGCAAAATGTGCGTCTCCGGGCACGGTTTCCACCTGCATTTCCGGGTAACGATCGAGCAGGCGCTGCACGCTGCCCTCGTCCTCCTCGGGTGCAAAGGTACAGGTCGAATACACCAGTCTACCGCCCGGCCGCAGCATGGTGACCGCGCAGTCTAGAATCTCGTCCTGTCTGGCCGCGCACTTTACAGGCGCATCTTCGGTCCATTCGGTCACCGCGATCTCTTCCTTGCGGAACATACCCTCGCCCGAGCACGGTGCATCGACCACGATGCAGTCAAAATAACCCGGGAAACGATCGGCCAGCCGCTGCGGTGTCTCGTTGGTCACCATGCAATTACGGATGCCTGCACGCTCCACGCTCTGCGACAGAATCTTGGCTCGTCCGGGGTGGATCTCGTTGGCGATCAGGATACCCTCGCCCTGCATCCGTCCAGCCAGATGCGTGGTCTTACCGCCAGGGGCTGCGCACAGATCGAGCACGCGCTCGCCCGGCTTGGGATCGGCTAGCGCACCGACTGCCATCGCAGACGGCTCCTGAATGTAATAGACACCCGCTTCATAATAGGGATGCCGTCCCGGTCTGGTCTCGGGGTCATAATAATAACCCTCGCGTGCCCACGATACCGGGTGCAGTCCAAACCGCGCGGCAAAGGGCGGCTCGGTCTGCGGCTCTTTGAGCGGATTGATGCGCAGACCAAAGGCGCGCGGCCCCTCCATCGCACGAACAAAGTCCGGGTACTCTTCCCCCAGAAGCCTCTCCATGCGCGTCAAAAATGCGGTTGGCAGCGCCATACCGCACCTCCTTTCTCATCCGCTCGGCACTCGCCGCGGATGCACTTTTCTGATTTGTCTTTATTATAGCATGACTGCCTTCTTCCTGAAAAGCCGTCGACCCGCTTTTTGGGCGTTCGACCGTTTTCTTCTTCCTTTTCCATTTCTCTTTATGAATATCTTACAATTTCCTCTATGCACATTTGTGCGTTCTGTCCTCGCGTTTTGCCCAAAACCCGGTTGACATTCCCCATCTCCTTTGTTAGAATATACTCAACGGCAAAGAAAATTTAAAAATCTGTTTACATTCTTACTTGGATTGTTACTGGTTATGCAGGCAAAACCAAATTTCTTCAGTATAGTAATACCTATACCTTGGGGAAGTTTGGTTTTTTTGTTTGCTCTCAACTGTGTGCATCGATCCTCTGCGCCGAAAACTCTATTTTGTGATAGAAAGGCTGTGTTTCTATGTTCGGAAAACTCAAAAGTATGTTTGGCGGCGGCGGTATCTCCATTCCCGCTCCGGTTGCCGGTGAGGCAGTCGCACTGTCTGAGGTGAGTGATCCTACCTTCGCGCAGGGCATCCTCGGTCAGGGCTGCGCGATCAAGCCTACGGTTGGCCGTGTGGTCGCTCCGGTTGATGCAACGGTTTCCATGATGTTCGAAACCGGTCATGCAGTCTCGCTCGACACCTCCGACGGCGTAGAACTGCTGATCCATGTTGGTCTTGACACCGTAATGCTCAAGGGTGCACATTACACCCCGCACTGCGCAACCGGCGACAAGGTCAAGGCTGGCGATCTGCTCATGGAGTTCGACATCGACGCCATCCGTGCAGCTGGCTACGACACCATCACACCGGTCGTTGTCTGCAATGCCGATGACTTCAGCGACGTGAGCTTCAAGACCGGTTCGGTCGAGGCAATGGGCGAGCTGCTCACCCTCAAAAAGTAATTTATGATTGCAGGCTGTCCGCGCCCCATTCGGCAAAGTCAGCTTTATGATGTGTCCCCTACCGGATGCATCGCAATATAGTAAGCGCTGCTTCGGCAGCAAAAAAATCTAATTCATCATTGGAGGGGTAAAACTATGATGAAATTCTTGCAGCGACTCGGTAAGTCCCTGATGCTTCCCGTCGCATGTCTGCCCGTCTGCGGTATCCTGATGGGCATCGGTTACGCGCTCTGTCCCGCCACCATGCAGGGTGGTGACGTGTCGGGCGCCCTTCAGATCATCGGCTTCTTCCTGGTTAAGGCAGGCGGCGCGCTGATCGATAACATGTCCTGGCTGTTCGCTGTCGGCGTTGCCGTCGGCATGGCAAAGGACAACGATGGTACTGCCGGCCTGTCCGGTCTGGTATCTTGGCTGATGATGACCAAGCTCCTGCAGCCCGCTGTCGTTGGTACGCTGACCGGCGTTGCTGTTGATGCGGTCAATCCGGCTTTCTCCAAGATCGAGACCCAGTTCATCGGTATTCTCGCTGGTATCATCGGTGCTGCTTGCTACAACAAGTTCAAGGACACCAAGCTGCCCGACGCACTCTCGTTCTTCTCCGGCAAGCGCTGCGTTGCAATCGTTACCGCAGTCGTTTCCATCATCATGGCTGCCATCCTGTTCTTCGTATGGCCGGTCGTTTACGGCGCTCTGGTTGCTCTGGGTTCCGGTATCGTCAGCCTGGGTGCTGTCGGCGCTGGTATCTACGCGTTCCTCAACCGTCTGCTCATTCCCTTCGGTCTGCACCACGCACTCAACTCCGTATTCTGGTTTGACGCCATCGGCATCAACGACCTCGGTCAGTTCTGGGCTGGCGCTACCGCTGCTACCGACGGCCACAGCCTCGGTATGTACATGTCCGGCTTCTTCCCCTGCATGATGTTCGGTATCCCCGGCGCTGCACTGGCTATGGTTCACACCGCCAAGTCCAACAAGAAGAAAATCGCTGCCGGCCTGCTGGGCGCTGCTGCACTGAGCGCATTCGTCTGCGGCGTTACCGAGCCGTTCGAGTTCGCATTCATGTTCCTGGCTCCCGTTCTGTACGTTGTTTACGCTCTGCTGTACGGCATCTTCGCTGCTGTTACCGTCGCTCTGGGCTTCCGCGCTGGCTTCTCCTTCTCGGCTGGCCTGACCGACCTGGTATTCTCCGCAAGCCTGCCCGCTGCTGCTAAGACCCTGCTGATCATTCCGCTCGGCCTGGCTGCTCTGGTAATCTTCTACCTCGTATTCCGCGTCATGATCACCGCACTCAACCTCAAGACTCCCGGTCGTGAGGATGATGACGAGGCTGTTGACGAGAGCAAGGTTCAGCTGGCAAACAACGACTTTACCACCACGGCTCAGATCATTCTGGAAGGTCTGGGCGGCGCTGGCAACGTCACCTCGGTTGACAACTGCATCACCCGTCTGCGCCTCGAGGTCAAGGACCCCCTGCTCGTAGACGAGAAGAAGATCAAGTCCGCTGGTATTGCCGGCGTCATCCGTCCGAGCAAGACCGCTGTTCAGGTCGTTGTCGGCACCAAGGTTCAGTTTGTTGCTGACGAGTTCAAGAAACTCATGTAAACTCATAGGTTCGGGGTGGACGATTTGCGTCCGCCCCGATTATCTATCTCTGATGTCCCTTTATTTCACCATACATATCAAAAAGAAGGAGTGCATTTCCCATGAGAATTATCGCTGCAAAGGATTACAATGACATGAGCCGCAAGGCCGCAAACATCATTTCGGCACAGGTTATCCTCAAGCCCGACTGCGTTCTCGGTCTGGCAACCGGCTCCTCCCCGATCGGCACCTACAAGCAGCTCATCGAGTGGTACAAGAAGGGTGATCTGGACTTCTCTCAGGTCAAGACCGCAAACCTTGACGAGTACCGTGGCCTGCCCAAGTCCAACGACCAGAGCTATGACTACTTCATGAAGGACAATTTCTTCAATCACATCAACATCAACTTCGACAACCTGCACATTCCGGACGGTGAAGAGCCCGATGCAGAAAAGGCTTGCGCAGATTACGACCGCATCGTTGCTGAGCTGGGCGGCGTTGATCTCCAGCTGCTGGGCATGGGTCATAACGGCCACATCGGCTTTAACGAGCCTTCCGATGTCTTCGCAAAGGGCACCAACTGTGTCGATCTGCAGGAGAGCACCATCGAGGCAAACAAGCGCTTCTTCGCTTCCATCGATGAGGTTCCGCGCCAGGCTTACACCATGGGTATCGGCACCATCATGTCGGCTAAGAAGATCCTGGTTGTTGTCAGCGGCAAGGACAAGGCTCCCATCGTCAAGAAGGCATTCTTTGGCCCGATCACTCCCCGTGTTCCGGCTTCTATCCTGCAGCTGCACCCCGATGTTACCGTCATCGCAGACGCAGATGCACTGTCCGAGTGTGAGCTGTAATTTAAACCATCAAAAAGGCGCATCCTTCGGGATGCGCTTTTTCTATGCCTCTATGCTGAGCAGTTCACGTAAAAAAGACCGGAACCCGCAGGTTCCGGTCTTTGCTGTTTGTCTTAGGACTCGAGCAGCTCGTTCAGGATCTTATCGTGGTTGGTGCGAGAATCGATCGAACGAATCGCGTTGCGCAGCGGCAGGACAGATGCCGGGGATACCGACAGCTCGTCGATGCCGATTGCGAGGAAGGTCTCGGTCAGGCTGGTGTCTGCACCCAGCTCGCCGCAAATACCGATCCAGATACCAGCCGCATGTGCGTTGTCTGCTGCCATCTTGAGCATACGCAGAACTGCCGGATGGTGGGAATCGTAGAACTTATCCAGGTTGTTGCCCTGACGGTCAACCGCCAGCGTGTACTGGGTCAGGTCGTTGGTACCAACAGAGAAGAAGTCAACTTCCTTCGCCAGACGGTCACTCATCATAACTGCCGACGGGGTCTCGATCATGATACCCAGCTCGACATAGTCTGCCATCGGCACGCCCTCTGCTGCCAGCTCCTCGCGGACATTCTTACAGATGCGCTTGATCTCCTGAACTTCCCATACAGAGGTGATCATCGGGAACATGATTGCTACCTTACCGTATGCAGATGCGCGGTACAGTGCACGCAGCTGAGTCTTGAAGACTTCCGGACGGGTCAGGCAGATACGGATTGCACGCAGACCCATTGCCGGGTTCTCCTCGTGGTCGAGGTTGAAGTAATCAGCCTGCTTGTCTGCGCCGATGTCCAGCGTACGGATGATAACACGCTTACCGCCCATGCGCTCTGCAACCGTCTTATATGCCTGGAACTGCTCTTCCTCGGTCGGATAGTCATTGCCCTGCAGGTACAGGAACTCCGAACGGAACAGGCCGATGCCGCCGCCGTCATTTGCCAGAACTGCATCCATATCACCAGGGTTACCGATGTTGCAGTAAACCATGATGTTCTTGCCGTCTACGGTCTCGTTGGGCTTGCCCTTCAGCTGATCGAGCAGCTCCTTGAGTGCGCGCTCCTTGGACTGCTTCTTGGTCAGACGGTCACGGGTAACCTCGTCTGCGTCTACAACAACTTCACCGGTCTGGCCGTCAACAAAGACTTCCTTGCCCTCGTAAGCTTCCTTGAGCTGGTCACCTACGCCGATGATTGCCGGGATGCCCATGGTGCGTGCCAGAATTGCGGTGTGGGAGTTGCCCGAACCGCCTGCGGTGACAAAGCCCAGAATCTTGGACTTATCGAGCTGTACGGTCTCGGACGGTGCCAGATCGTCAGATGCCAGGATAACCGGTACATCGGAGTCGATACCGCCCTGAACTGCACCCATCAGGATGCCAACAACGCGGTTGGAAATGTCCTTCACGTCGGCTGCGCGTGCCTGCATGTAGCTGTCGTCCATTGCTGCGAACATCTCAGCGAACTGCACGCCGGTGTCGCTGACAGCAGCCTCTGCATTCAGGTGATCGCTCTCGATCAGGCCCTGAATGGCTTCTACGTAATCGAGGTCATCGAGCATCATCTGGTGGGTTTCGAACAGGATTGCTGCCTCTTCGCCCGCCTCGTTGAGTGCCTTTTCGTACAGCTCACCGAGCTGGCCGATCGCGGTTGCCTTCGCAGCCTCGAAGCGTGCCCATTCAACTGCCGGATCAGCGTCGGTCACACGCGGTACCGCGCCGGTGCTGCGGCGGTAGAAATACAGCGGGCCGACAGCCACGCCGCTGGATACGCCCTTGCCATTGATCGTAATCATCATTACTGTTCTCCTTCTACTCCATGATATCATTTTTCCCGCGCGGGTTGAATCCGCGCAATGTGGGCGGTTAAATAGAGCTTTTCGTCCGACGTCATGGCAAAATGGTACTGTTTTTCTACCATTTCACCGATGCGCTCGGTGCAGGCATAAGCCGCCGGATATTTCAGGCGGATGACCTCGAGCATTTCCTGTTCGTCATCGTCGTAATGCGTGCCGGACAGAACGCGCTGGGCGAAAAACTTGAGATGGGTGATAAAGCGATAGTAACTGAGCGAGCTTTCATCAAAGTCAATCTGGAAGGTGTCGTGGACGATGGCGCAGACCTCCTGCATGATGCAGGTGACCCGATAGGCACCGCCTACGCTCTGGGTATCATCTTCCATCTCGGCATTGACAAAATGCAGCGCAATAAATGCCGCCTCATCATCGTCGAAGTGGATACCGGTCTCCTCCTCGATGACCGCAACCGCTTTGCAGCCGATCTCGAATTCATCGGGATAGAACCGACGGATGTCCCACTTGAGGGGATTGGAAAGCACGATGCCCTCCTGCTCCCGGGTAATCGAACCCGAGATATGGTCAGGCAGGGTTACATAAATGCTGTCGCTGAGCTTCTTTCCTAAATGGAGCTTTGCATGTCCAATAATCCGTTCGGCCATGAGCATGTGCTGCAAAGGAATGCTGCTCGCAATTTCCAGAAACTTGGCCGAGGCACCCGGTTCGGACAAAGTGAAGGTTTTTTCGACCTTAGACGGGTCGATTAGGTCACCGATACGGGACTTAAATGCCAGTCCCCGTCCCATAACCACAACTTCCTTGCCCTGTGCATTCCGCGAAACTGCCACATTATTGTTTAAGATCTTGGTGATATTCATGCAACATACGCCGACTGCACGCCGGACGTTCCCCCTTTTCTGCTCACATAGGCCAGCTTTACTATACTATTATACCGTTTTTATGCGCTATTGTAAACAAGTTCTCGGATTTTTTTGCATATTGCTTTGTACATAGTGCACGACCTACTTCCAGCCCTTTCCTCCGGCGATATTTGTCTGTTTTCATCGTTTTTCGCGACTTTTTCACCCATTTTCGTGCAACTTTCTTTCACATCTGCCTTGACGCAGACACTGCGCCGTGGTATCATAAAATTAGACTAAAGTTAACCAAAACTAACATTAAAAGGAGTCCTCTTTATGCATGTCATCAGACACATTTCTCCCGCGATTACCTGGGTCGGCGGCAGTGATCGCCGCCTCTCTCGTTTCGAAAACCTTTTTCCTATTCCACACGGTGTTTCCTACAATAGTTACCTGATTTCTGACCAGAAAACCGCCCTGCTTGACACTGCTGATTCTTCCATTCTCCAGCGCTTTCTGGAGAATGTCAGCGCTGCGCTCGATGGTCGTCCGCTTGACTATCTCATTCTCAACCACATGGAACCCGACCACTGCGCAGGCATCGTCGCCCTGCTCGAGCGCTTCCCCAGCCTTCAGCTGGTCGGCAACGCTAAAACGCTCACTCTGTTTTCGCAGTTCTATGACCTCCCGCTGGACGGCCGCACCATCACCGTTCAGGACGGTCAGACCCTCTCGCTCGGCTCGCATACCCTGCAATTTTTCTTTACACCAATGGTGCACTGGCCTGAGGTTATGATGACCTATGAGCAGTCCGAAAAGGTTCTCTTTTCTGCTGATGCATTCGGTTCTTTCGGTGCACTGGGTGGCACGCTTTTCGCCAACGAAGTCGATTTCGCCCGCGATTGGCTGCTCGACTATCGCCGTTACTATGCCAATATTGTCGGTAAATACGGTGTTCAAGTGCAGAATGCGCTCAAAAAGCTTGCTGCTGTCGATATCCAGACCATCTGCCCGCTGCACGGTCTGGTCTGGCGCAAAGATCTGAATGTACTGCTCGAAAAATATGACCTTTGGAGTCGCTATCAGCCCGAAGAAAAGGCTGTCGCCATCTTCTACGGCTCCATGTATGGCGACACCGAAAACGCTGCCGATCTGCTCGCCTGCGCACTTGCGGATGCCGGTGTACACAACCTCGCAGTCTACGACCTGTCCGAAATTCATGTCTCCGAAGCCATCTCTGAGATTTTCCGGTGCAGTCACATCGTTCTCGCCGCGCCTACCTACAACAACGGCATTTATCCCCCTATGCTGACGCTGCTGCACGATATGAAGGCACTCAATGTGCAGAATCGCACGGTCGCTTTGATCGAAAATGGTTCCTGGGCTCCGACCTGCGCGAAAAATATGCATGCACTCGTCGATGAACTCAAAAATATGTCCGTTCTCGAGCAGACTGTCACCATCCGCTCGGCAGTGAAGGATGCCACCCGCACCGATCTGCTCGCACTTGCTCAGGCGATCGCACAGTCGGTACAAGGCTGATTCGCTCGACCGAATCCCCTTGACAAACATTCCGCGGAAGATTAAAATGTATCTATCCGCGGATGTAGTTTAGTGGTAGAACTTCAGCTTCCCAAGCTGACCGTGCGGGTTCGATTCCCGTCATCCGCTCCAAATTTATACCGGCTACTATGTGCACAAAATTGCATATAATAGCCGGTATTTTTGCCTTTATGGCACACTTTTAATTGTTTTTGTATGTTGTTTGCTCTGCGTGACGCAGAACCTCAGAAGTACAGGTTTGTAGGGCTTGCAGCGGGTTGATGGTGTCACCTAGAGCGTCAGTAGAAAGTGAGGATAAGAAAATGGGATTATTTGATTTTTTATTCAAACACCGTAAACAGGATTCTGACCATTCGAAGCAAATTCAATCTGAAAAAGTTATCCTAGAGTCCAAATCCCCCCTCCGTACAGATAAGGTTATATCAGAGCCCAAATCATCCTTCCGTAAAGGCATTGTATCGGCTCAAAAAGTTGACTTAAA
>NHCFR00700__coassemble_1449_pt1 | contig 17341 bp, 19 predicted proteins | sample NHCFR00700__metabat2_high_PE_034 | metagenome-assembled genome bin NHCFR00700 | reverse complement strand
AAGGTTTGCGGGTTCTCAGGGCAGAGCCCTGAGTCGGACTCCGCAGAGTCCGAAACTCCCCTTTTGAAACCCGGTGTCCGCCCCGGGTTTCAATCAAAACAAGCCAAAAAGGAAAGACCGTCCCTTCGGACGGTCTTTCCCATGAGCGCACTTTGTGCGCGAAGAGAATTTCGCTCGCTGCGGCGAGCGATTATTTTTTATTTTAGTTGATTTTCCCTCGCGGGAGATCGGGAAAATCAAAAGGGGATTTCGCCCGTTGCGACGGGCGACTCAGGGCTCTGCCCTGAGAACCCGCAGCCTTTAAAAAGGCTGGCGAAACTTTCAGTGATTGGTGCGGTGCTAAAACTTACAAGAACAGCTCATTTTCCTTTCGACCTTCGCACACAGCCGACAGCTTCTGCGTCAAACCTGCCAACATTGCAGGATTCAACGTACGAGTATGCCGCGGGCAAACCTTCACGCAGCGCATACAGGAAATGCAATGTTCCTGAGTCTCATAAGGCTGATCGCTGATAATCGCACCAACTGGGCAAGCTGCAACACAAGCGCCGCACTTGGTACAAACCTCAGCATTACCCTGCGGATGCATAGGAGAGGGCGTATAAGGACGATACGGACGATTTCCGGGGAAGGTAGGAATGGAATCATCATGATTTGCCAGTTTATCCGCAATCTTTCTTCCAAAGTCAGCCAAAACAGCTGCATCCTGCGCGTCGGGACGACCAGCTGCAAACTGTCGTGCAATAGAATGCTCGGCCAGTGCACCGACACCGGCAATACAGTGAAATCCCTGTTTGGTCAGTACATCCTGCAGTTCTACCAGGGTATCTTCAAACGCACGGTTGCCATATACCGCAACCAGTACAGCACGGGCGCCGTTGCCCTGCATCTGGCGCAGACGTTCGACTGCGGTCGCAGGAACACGGCCAGCGAAGGAAGGAACTACCACGATGCACAGATCATCGCTTGTCAGTGTTGTTTTGGAAAAATCGGTATGCATTGCGCACAGATCGATGGTTTCTGCGATGGGCTGGAAGGGTTCTGCAAGCAGTTCTGCCGCACGCTGTGTACCGCCTGTGGGGCTGAACACGATCAATTTACACGTCATTTGTATCTCTCCTTGTAACAGCACAGTTGTATGTGTATACCATTATACGCCTGTCTGCGTGCGGATGCAATGTATAAGTAAAGAAGAAAGGTTACATAATAATCAATACACATAAAAATATGATAAAATCTATTACTCTTAACTAAGAATTGTTTCCATGTATTCTGTAAGCCACGGAGCAAAAACCACTGCGTAGATTGGAAAAAGAGACAATGCCACACATTGAAAATTTTAGAGAAAAAGTATAAGATGAGCGCAAATAAAAGGCAGGAAATCGGTGCAAATTGACAAATTACTGCATTACAGTCAAGCGACAGATCGTTAAATTTATATTTATTTGGTATATTTTCAAATTTCTGCGCGATTGTGCTTGATTTTCAAGTTTTATCTCGGTATAATGACCTTACAAGGGAGGATGATAGGATGCATGGATATATAGGTACTTATACGACAGGACGCAGCCAGGGTATTTACCGGTTCACGTTTGATCCGGATACCGGTGCTTTGTCCGAGCCGGTTCTGTTCGCTGCTGTGCGCAATCCGAAGTGTGTGGCACGCAAGGGCAGCATATTAGCTTCTGCGATCGAGCTGGAAGGCCGCGCAGGTGTAGCGCTTTGGGACGCAAGACACCCGTGCACGCCGCCGTTTTCGATGTGCTGTCCGGAGAAGCAGACACCGTGTCACCTTCGTTTTTCGGGTTCCAGCCTGTTGGCGGCCAATTACCACGAAGGATTGTTCACGGTCTATCGTACCGATAGCCATAATCTGTCCTGCGCGACGCAGATTGCCTGTGGGGAAAAGGCAGGCTGTCACCAGTCGCTCGGACGACGTGGCTTTATCCTGGTACCCTGCTTGGAACAGGATCAGGTGCGTATTTTTGACCGTAAGTTCTCGCCGCGTGGCGTCATTCTGTTCCCGGCGGGCAGTGGACCGAGACACGGTATTTTCCATCCCAAGGATCGCACTCTGTGGATGGTAACCGAGCGCAGTCATGAGCTGTATCACTTTAATTATGCGGATACACGCTATCAGCTGCTCCAGCAGGTCAGCATTCTGCCCAAGGATCACCCGGAATACGCTGCATCTACAACGGCAGCCATCCGACTGTCGCCCGACGGCCGTTTCCTGTATACATCGACGCGCGGCGCTGATATTATGAGCGTGTTTGCACTCGATGCGGATGGCGCACACTTAATTCAGCAGGTGCCCTGCGGCGGTAAGCATCCGCGTGACTTCATTTTGTCTGATGACGGCCGGTATGTGTTGGTGCTGTGCCGTGATTCGGACGATCTGTTCAGTTTCCCGCGGGATGCAGAGACCGGCAAGCTTGGCGAGATTGTTTCACATATCCATGTACCGGAGGGCAGCAGTATCTGCCTGTAAACAAAAAGGGATCGGGGGAGCGTATTATAAAATTTAACGATCCAGGAGGACTTTTCTTATGTCAATTCTGTGTGATATCGGCGTAATCGGCCTGTCGGTTATGGGCCGCGGCCTTGCACGTAATATTGCCGATCACGGCTTTCAGGTAGCCGGTTTTAATCGCAACCCCGACGTAACGCGTGCCGTTATGGAGGAAGAACCCAATGCAAACCTGCATCCGGTCTTTTCGCTGACCGAGCTGATGGCGTCGCTCAAGAAGCCTCGCCGTGTGCTGTTGATGATCAAGGCAGGCGATCCGGTTGATCAGATGCTCGACCAGCTCATTCCGCTTATGGAGCCGGGTGATATGGTACTTGACGGCGGCAACTCGTTCTTTGCCGATACCCGTCGCCGTGCTGAGCGTCTGTCTGCACACGGTCTGCACTATTTCGGTGTGGGCGTATCGGGCGGTGAGACCGGTGCACGCTTTGGCCCCGCGATCATGCCGGGCGGCAATCGCGAGGGCTATGCGCAGATTGCACCCATTCTGGAGGCAATCGCGGCGAAGACCGAGGACGGCGCACCGTGCTGTGCCTATATGGGCCCGGACGGCGCAGGACATTTTGTCAAGATGGTGCACAATGGCATTGAATATGCCGATATGCAGCTGATTGCCGAGAGCTATCTGGTGCTCAAGACGGTCGGCGGCTTTGAAAACCATGAAATTGCAGACCTGTTCGCCCAGTGGAATACCGGCGAGCTGCGCAGTTACCTGATCGGCATTACCGCCGATGTGCTGCGCGAAGCCGATGACCTTGCCGAGGGCGATCTGGTCGATCATATCGAGGACGCAGCGGGACAGAAGGGCACCGGCCGCTGGACAAGCATTGAAGCGCTGCATCAGGGCATCGACCTGTCTATGATTACGGGCGCGGTCGGTGCGCGTATCCTGTCGGGCGACCCGGTGCGTACCCAGGCCGATCTGGGAACCCCGGTCGTGCAGCTGGCGCAGGATCGTGCAGCCTTTGCCGAGACCGTCCGCGAGGGTCTGTATATTGGCAAGCTGATTGCCTACGCACAGGGCTTTGCCATGCTGCGTGACGCGTCGGCACGCTATGAGTGGTCGCTCGATTTGGGCAGCATCGCATCGGTCTTCCGTGCGGGCTGCATCATTCAGGCAGCGCTGCTCGGTGATATTATGGCAGCGTTTGCACGCAATCCCGACCTCAGCAACCTGCTGCTTGACGATGCGTTTGCCGCACGCGTACGCAAGGGTCATCCTTCGCTGCGCCGCACGGCTGCACAGGGCATCTGCAACGGCGTACCCATGCCAGTTATGACCAGCGCGGTTTCCTATCTGGACGGACTGCGCGGTGCACCGGTCGGTGCAAATCTGATTCAGGCACAGCGTGATTGCTTCGGTGCACACACCTATCGCAGAACCGACCGTGAAGGCGTGTTCCACCACGAATGGGGGCAGAACCATGAACGGTAAGCGTCCTGCAATCACGATTTTTGGCGGCACGGGCGACCTGACCTTCCGCAAACTGCTGCCCGCACTGTATAATCGCATACTGTCCGGCTCAGCACCGGACGGTCAGGATATTATCATCATTGGCCGCCGTGCCTATACCGATGCTGAGTACCGGGAAAAGGCACGCGAGTGGGTCAAGAAGTTTGCACGCCTGCCCTATCGCGAGGAGACCTTTGAAACCTTTGCCCAATCCATTCGCTATTATCGCATGGACTTCACCAATCTGGAAGCCTATCCGGCGCTGGATACCTTCTTAGATGAACAGGGCATTGAAACCTGTGTCTTTTACTTTGCGGTTGCGCCGCGCTTTTTCGCGACCATTGCCGAGGGCTTGTTCCAGATCGGCCATGCGCAGGGCAGTCAGGTCATCCTGGAAAAGCCGTTCGGTGAAAATTTGGACGATGCAAGAGCGCTTAACGCACGTTTAGAAGCGGCGTTCGGTGCGGAAAATATCTATCGCATCGACCATTATCTGGGCAAGGAAATGGTGCGCAACGTGCAGACCATCCGCTTTACCAACCCGATTTTTGCCGACGCTTGGGACGCAAAGCACATTGCGTGCATTCAGATTTCGGCACTCGAGGACGTGGGCGTCGAGACCCGCGGCGGATATTATGACCACAGCGGTGCATTGCGCGATATGGTGCAGAATCACTTGTTCCAGATTCTGTCCATTCTGGCAATGGAGCGTCCTGCGGCGTTTACACCCGAGGCCATGCACGAAGAGCAGCTGCGCGTACTGCGTGCACTGCGTCCGCTGACCGAAGCGAACATTGCCGATCAGGTGGTACTGGGACAGTACGACGGCTATCGCGAAGAGACAAACGTCGCACCCGATTCCAAGACCGAAACCTACGCGGCACTTAAGGTGTTTGTCGATAACGACCGCTGGCGCGATATGCCGTTTTATATCCGTACCGGCAAGAAGCTGGGCAGACGGGAAATGGAGGTTGCGGTAGTCTTTAAGTCGCCGTCCCCGGATATTGCACCGACCGTACTGTTGGTCAAGTTCCAGCCGACCGAGGGCGTGTATTTGCAGTTCAATATCAAGCGACCGGGCGATTTCGAGGATATCATGCCGGTCAAGATGGATTTCTGCCAGAGCTGCTCGATTGCCAACCGAATCAACACCCCGGAGGCATACGAGCGCCTGTTGTCCGCCTGTTTCCACGGAGAACGCTCATGGTTTTCCCAGTGGGATCAAATCGAGACTAGCTGGAAGTACGTCGATCGTCTGGAAGAACTCTGGGGAGACCGCACCCCGGCAGCCTACGCACCGGATACCGCAGGGCCGCGCGAAGCCGATGCCCTGCTGGCGCAGGACGGTCACCATTGGTTCCGCGAACCCGAAGTACAGTAAAAAGATAAGACCCGCTCCGAAAGGGAGCGGGTCTTTTTGCGTTTACTTTAATTGCCGCCGCAGCCGTGCTTATCCTCGCCGCAGGCGTGGCTGCCGCACGAGTGACCTTCACCGTGGTCGTGGTGATGGTTGCAGACGGTGTCCGGGTTGTAGTTCAGCGTACCGTTCTGGAGTGCAGCAATGGCTGCCTCAACATCGCCGGTCACACCGGGATACAGGGTGATGCCAGCTTGTGCCAGTGCAACGCGAGCACCGCCGCCGATACCGCCGCAGATCAGCGCGTCGACACCATGCGCCTGAAGGAAGCCGGCCAGTGCGCCGTGACCTTCGCCCATCGGGTCGATGAGCTCACGGGAGCCGGTTTCAGTGTCTGCCAGACAGAACAGTTTGCAATGGCCAAAATGCTGGAAAACTTGACCGTTTTCGTATGTAACTGCAATTTTCATGATAAAATATGCCTCCTAGGCTAATGTTCTAACCATAGGATACCTCTTTTTGACCAGAAAGTCAAATGGAAAAGGGGCAGATTGTGTAAACCGAACATATCACCTCCGGAGGAAATCATAAAATGGACGCAGGAGGGATGCACAGATGGCAAGAACCTGTGAAATTGCAGTCACACAGAAATTTTTATCGGAAGATGGGCCCGATCTTGCAAAGCTGACCGAATTGCTGACCTTGTGCGAACGAGAGCAGAGGAGGGAAGAACGTGCGTGAACGCGTCGCGATCTATTGCAGATTGTCTGAGGAAGACCGGGAAAAGGACGGGCCGGACAGCCAGAGCATTCAGAACCAGCGGGAAATGCTGCGGCAGTACGCCGCCGACCGAAATTGGGAGGTGGTAGCCGAGTGGATTGACGACGACTGGGCGGGTGCCGACCGCAATCGACCGGGATTTCGGCAGCTGTTGTACGAGGCCGAACGCGGCGCGTATGATATCGTGCTGTGCAAGACCCAGTCACGCTTTACCCGTGAGATCGAGCTGGTCGAGCGCTATCTGCACGATCGATTTCCGCGATGGGGCGTGCGCTTTGTCAGCGTGGTCGACCATGCAGACACTGCCGTGCGGCACAATAAGAAAGCCCGTCAGATCAACGGGCTGATCAACGAATGGTATTTAGAGGATCTGTCCGACAACATCCGCGCCGTGCTGACCAGTCGCAGAAAGCGCGGCCTGCATATCGGCTCAACGGCCTTGTACGGTTATCGCAAAGACCCGGATATGCGCGGACATTTGCTGCCCGATCCGCTGACCGCACCGGTTGTGCAGGAAATTTTCACACAGTACGCGGCAGGACATAGCCAAAAAGCCATCGCAAGCATGCTCACTGCACGAGGCGAACCCAGCCCGGCAGCACGAAAAGGACGCGGGGAACACCCTTGGAGCGCTTCGACAGTCGGCACAATGCTGCGCAACGAAATGTATCGCGGCGTGCTGGTGCAGGGCAGATACGGCAGTCAGTCATATAAGACGCGGAAAAATATCTCACGTCCACCGTCTCTGTGGTACAAGGTGCCGGATACCCATGCGCCTCTGATTTCGCAGACGCTGTGGGACGTGGTACAGGAGCGACTACACCATACCAGCCATACGATTGGTAAACATCCACCCAGTCCGTTTGCTGGTCGGGTGTTTTGCCGTACCTGTGGCGCACCTCTGTGCGCAACTACTACACGAGGCAAACGATATCTGCAATGTTCCACCCGGCATGCCGCAAAAGCGGCCTGTACGGGTGCTTTTCTATCCGAAGAGGCACTAAAAAATGCAGTCTTGCAGCAGATCAACACACTTATAGACACATGCAGCGTGCAGATTGACCTGCGTTCAGCTGAGCAGACCGACCAGACGAACCTTGACCAGATGCGCACACATATGCAGGAGCAGTACCGAAGAAGTCTGCGCCTGTTGTATCTCGATCGCGCAGCCGGACGCATTTCGGAGAGCGAAGCCCAAACTCTGACCGAGCAGCTTGAACGGGATCTTGCACGTTTGCGTGCGCCGCAGACCGATTCGGAACAACCTGCACAGACCAAACACACCTGCCGACCACTGCGTACATTAACCAGCTATACCATGCAGCTGCTCATCCAACGAATCGAGGTCGGACGACGCGCACCGGGCAGCCGAACGGTGCCCGTATGCATTCATTGGCGGTTTTGAGTTGTGCGCCAGACCATGCACCATCTGCTGCAAGGTCTTCAAACAGATCGGTGATCGCGTCGCCCTTGGATTGCAATGCAGCCGCAGTAAACGGATTGCCAGCCGCGGACTGCGGGTAGATACCGGTCGTGTGGTCAACGAAGTAGGCGTCAAAGCCGCCTTCCTTGATCTGTTCCGGGGTCAGATTGCGGGTCAGCTGGTAAACAATGGCCGCAATCATCTCCTGGTGCGCCATTTCCTCCGTGGCGATATCCGTGAGCACAGCCTTGCCAATGGCATAAGGCATGGTATATCGCTGATTCATATAACGCGTAGTCGCGCCCATTTCACCATCCGGGCCACCCAGCTGCGTGATGATGAGCTTTGCCATTGCCGGATTGGGGGTCTTGATCTTGACGGGATACTGTAATTTTTTCTCGTAAGTCCACATAGTTATTGATCCGCTCCTTCCCAGGGCCAGGGGTCGCTGACCCAAGACCACATATTGTCATACTTGCCGTTTTTGTATTGCAGCGGGCCATATTTCTGAGTGTAGGCATCAACAGCGGCCTGATAGAGTGCCTGCTGGGTTTTGAAATAAGCGAGTGCATCGGCGTTTTGGGGATAAGCGTCCAGGTATTCTGCGGCTTCAAGTAGGGCAAAATCGTGCATCTGGACGGTGCGCAGCATGTTTTGGCGTTCGGTCATCGGATCAGCCCCCCCATCTGAGAGACGGCGAATCGAAGACGGGGCGTTCGCCGAGGAAGGGTTTGTCGAGACCGGGGAAGATGGTGCCGCGGGAGAGGGCGACATCGGTCGCATAGGGCGTTTCCCAAGACTGGTAGGGGACGAAGCCCATTGCGAGTGCAAGAAGTCTGGGGTCGATCGCATCGATTGGCAGGGTACCATTCTGCCCATTCTCGTCCTGGTCATCGTCTGGCGGTGTCGGGGAGATCGGCGGGGTGAGATCGGGGGTAGAAGGTTCATTGTTTCCGTTGCCTCCATTCTGATTGCCGTTGTCCTCATCGGTGGGAGGCGTTTTGCAGCCATCCCCGGCATCGCGGCAGGGTGCAAGGGGGTCGTAGAACATAGTCATCGCTCCAATACTGTGGATTTGAGGCGTGGCCTCAAGTCAGCCTATGACCGAGAGATAAATCAGGTGACCGCACTATGTAAATCCAGAGAAAAAAGCAGTCCTAAAAGCAGGACGAAGCGCATAAGCTGGAAGCACAAGATTGAATGCGGAGGGGACGGACATGAAAGGCTTGCCGGAAGAACGGGCGATACGACTGGGACAGTACATCGTAGAGGAAGGAGCGACCGTGCGGCAGGCGGCGAAGAAGTTTGGTGTCAGCAAGTCGACGGTACATAAGGATATTACAGCGCGTCTGCGTCAGCTCAACGGCGTGTTATATACCGAAGTACAGGAGGTTTTGGGGAAAAACAAGCGGGAACGGCACATTCGCGGCGGGATGGCGACCAAAGAAAAATACCGCGCAGCCCAGGAGGGTACGCGGCAGAAAGAGTCAGAGACAGCGCAGTGAGCGGATGCAGTCGGGACAGACATACTTTCCACGGAAGGTGGTAAGTTGTCCGACTGCGCCGCAGAACGCGCAGGCAGAGGTATGTTTTCTGAGAATGATGTGATCCCCTTGCACTTGAATTTCGACAGGATCCTGTACACTGAGTTCGAGTGCACGGCGCATCTCGGCGGGCAGAACGATACGCCCGAGATCATCGATTTTGCGGACGATGCCGCTAGATTTCTGATTCATGTTGTAACTCTCCTCTGAAAACGGGGCTGGGATAGTAAGGAGGCGGTCGAAGTGCTGTCAAAGATCTGGACAGCGTTTTTATGCATTGCCTGGATTGGAGCAATGGCATCGGGACGGATGGCGGAGGTCTCACAGGCCGCGGCACAGGGAGCCGGACAGGCGATCAAGCTGCTGATTGAGATGATCGGCCTGATGATGTTCTGGTCTGGATTTATGTCTGTGGTATCCGCATCCGGGTTGGGTTCTGGAATCGCACATATCTTGCGGCCAATCTTGCGGCCGCTGTTTGGGCGAGCAGGGAACGATCGGGAGAGTATGGAGCTGGTTGGCGCGAGTATCACGGCGAATGTGCTGGGATTGTCCAACGCCGCGACACCGTTGGGGCTGCGTGCGGCCGATCGGCTGTATGAGACTGCGGGACGGCGCGGCAGTCCCGACCGCGTGCTGACGCTCATCATTCTCAACACGACATCCATACAGCTGATTCCGACGACGGTGGCCGCGCTCCGTGCCGGGATGGGTGCGCAGGCGCCATTTGACATTATGCCGGCTGTTTGGGGTGCATCCATACTCTCGGTAGCGGCAGCGCTGTTTGCGGCGCGCTGCCTGCGGCCATTGTTTCCGGATTGTCCAAGGCAGGACAGATGACCGGTCTTCCAACGGTATTATCGCATAAAAGGGTGGAAAAGTTCTGTCGAACGCGGTCGAGAGGGTAAGATTTTTCGCGAGACACCGGGAGGAAAGGAGAAAAAATGGCAGAATGGCTGGTACCTGCGCTGCTGGCGTGCGTGACGATGTTTGCGCAGATACGGGGCGTAGACGTATTTTCAAACTTTCTGGAGGGCGCGAAAAAGGGAGCTAAGACCGCGGCTGCGATTGCACCGACTATGGTTGGACTGCTGACTGCGGTCTATATGCTGCGCGCGTCGGGAGCGATTGATTGGCTTGGCGCGATGATGCGTCCGATTTTCTCGTGCCTGGGCATTCCTGAGGCGTGTGCACCGCTGGTGCTGTTAAAACCGATCAGCGGCGGCGGTGGACTGGCACTCGGAGCCGATATCATGCAGCGCGCAGGCGCGGATAGTTATGCCGGACGTGTGGCAGCGGTCATGTTGGGGGCATCGGAAGCCAGTATTTACACCATCAGCCTGTACGCGGGCAGTTTGGGACTCAAAAGCACACGATACGCAGTACCCGCAGCACTCATCGGAGATTTGACTGCCTTTGTCTCATCTGCCTTTTTTGTCCGGCTGTTCTTTGGCACAAATTAAGCGAAAAAATCCCCTGGTGCAATCACCAGGGGATTTTCTATGTTTCAAACTGCGCGGTCAGCACAGTTTGAAATGGAGAGTTTTTTGGTTTAGCGAACGGTCAGATCGCCGCCGGGAACTTCCTTGCCGAAGGGGCCGTCGTAGGTGAAGAAGCCCTTACCGGTCTTCTGGCCCAGCCAGCCAGCGCGAACCATCTTGCGGAGCAGCGGATGGGGACGATACTTCGGGTCACCGGTCTCGCGGTACAGGGTCTCCATGATTGCCAGGTTAACGTCGTGGCCAACCAGGTCAGCGGTATGGAGCGGGCCGGACTTCATGCCAGCGCCGTTCTGCATAGCGATATCGATGTCGGACGGAGAAGCCAGACCGTCAGCGTAGATACCGATTGCCTCGTTCATCATCGGGATGAGGATGCGGTTTACAACGAAGCCAGGGCCTTCGTGTACAGCAACCGGAATCTTGTCAAGCGAGGTCATCAGATCGTAAGCGAACTTGAAGGTCTCGTCGGAGGTCTGCATAGCGCGGGTAACCTCAACGAGCTTCATGATCTGAGCCGGGTTGAAGAAGTGGCAGCCAATGAACTTATCGGAGCGATGCGGGATGGAAGCAGCCATCTCGGTGATCGACAGAGCCGAAGTGTTGGAAGCGAAGATGGTGTGCTCGGGGCAGATCTTGTCCAGATCGCGCAGCAGATCCTTCTTGAGCTCCATGTTTTCCAGGATAACTTCGATAACGAAGTCAGCATCGCTGGCAACATTGCGGTCGGTAGAAGTCTTCAGGTGGTTGCCCAGCAGATCAGCAACGCGCTCTGCGGTCATCTTTTCCTTGCGAACCAGGAAATTCAGGTCGCCCTCAATGCGCTTTACGCCGCCAGCAAGGAACTCGTCCTTGATGTCGACCATAGTTACTTCGTGATCATGGGTCAGGAAAACTTCTGCGATGCGCGCACCCATATTGCCGGCGCCGAATACACAAACTTTCATGTTACTCTCTCTCCTCTAACAATTGACGCAAAAATGCGCAAGTAATAGCCGCCGGAGCGGCCCCGGAACGCTTACTTATTCTTGAACTCCTTAGCGGGCTTGTCGCGGTTCTTGTCCAGGAACCAAGCCATGCCGTACTTCTGATCCTCGGTTGCGAAGCACTCGCCGAAGCAGTTGCCTTCGAGCTTCAGAGCAGAGTTGAGGTCGGTCTGCATGCCAACGTTGACAGCTTCCTTAACCAGCGAAACAGCGATCGGAGCCTGTGCTGCGATTTCTTCAGCCAGCTTCATAGCCTCGTCCATCAGCTGATCGAGCGGATAAACGTAGTTGACCAGGCCCATAGCCAGAGCGTCCTGTGCGGTGTAGTTGCCGCGAGCGGTGTAGAGCAGTTCCTTCGCCTTGCCCATGCCGATCAGGCGAGCCAGACGCTGGGTGCCGCCGCAGCCCGGGGTAATGCCCAGACCAACTTCGGGCTGACCGAACAGAGCGTTGTCGGAAGCCAGACGGATGTCACAGGACATAGCCAGCTCGCAGCCGCCGCCCAGGCAGAAGCCGTTGATTGCAGCGATAACCGGGCGCTTGAAGTTCTCGATCTTCCAGCAAACGCGGTTAGAATCGTTACCGAATGCCTTGCCTTCAGCAACGGTCATGGTAGACATCTGAGCGATGTCAGCGCCAGCAACGAAGGAGTTAACGGTCTTGCCCTTCTTGTTAACGGTAGAGGAACCGGTGAGGATGACACAGTAAACGTCGTCCATCTTGCCTACTTCGTCAAAAGCCTCTTCGAGCTGTGCGTACATATCGGTAGACAGCGCGTTCATGGCCTTCATGTGCTCGATCTTAACGATGGCAACATGACCCTTTTTCTCAACTACTACATCAGTCATGATAAAAAATCTCCTTTGAGGTCAGTTTTGGTAGGGGGGACGGCGGAAAGCCGTCCCGACTGCCACAATTGGGAAGTTAATTATTTTACTTGCACAGCTCATCGCGCTCAACGATGAGAGCCTCGCCCATACCGCCGCCAATGCACATGGTAGCCAGACCGAGGGTTGCGTCACGCTTGATCATCTCGTAGATCAGGGTGGTGGTGATACGGCAGCCAGCAGCACCGATCGGGTGACCCAGAGCGATAGCGCCGCCGTTTACGTTAACCTTATCCATGTCGAAGCCGAGCTCACGGTTAACAGCAGCAGCCTGAGCAGCGAAAGCCTCGTTGGACTCGACGAGGTCGAGGTCAGCAACGGTCAGACCAGCACGCTTGAGCGCCTGACGGCTGGACTCGATCGGGCCGATACCCATGATGGAGGGATCGCAGCCAACAGAACCGAAGGAACGGATCTTTGCCAGAGGCTTGAGGCCGTGTGCACGGACGTAGTCCTCAGAAGCGATGATCATAGCAGCGCCGGCGTCGTTGATGCCGGAAGCGTTACCAGCGGTAACGGTGCCGTCCTTCTTGAATGCGGGACGCAGCTTAGCCAGACCCTCGAGAGTGGTGCCCGGACGGCAATGCTCGTCGGTATCGAAAATAATGGTTTCCTTCTTCTTCTTGACCTCAATCGGGACGATTTCGTCCTTGAAGCGACCGGAGGAGATAGCCTTAGCAGCCTTCATCTGAGACTCGTAGCCGATCTGGTCCTGCATCTCACGGGTGATGCCGTACTGTTCAGCAACGTTCTCAGCGGTGATACCCATGTGATACTGATTGAACACGTCAAATACGCCGTCGTAAACCATCATGTCTACCAGCTTGACATCGTTCATGCGAGCGCCCCAACGCATATTGCGGGAGATGTAGGGAGCACCAGACATCGACTCACAACCGCCGACCAGCATCAGCTGATTCTCGCCGGAACGGATGATCTGAGAGCCGAGGGAGATGGCACGCATGGAGGAAGCGCAGACCTTGTTGAGGGTCATAGCGGGGGTGGTCAGAGGCAGACCAGCACCGACCATAACCTGACGGGCTACGTTCTGGCCGACACCGCCCTGAAGAACCTGGCCGAAAACGACCTCGTCAATGGCTTCCTTGTCAACGCCAGCGCGCTCGATTGCAGCCTTCGCTGCAGCAGTGCCCAGCACAGAGGAATGCACGTCACGCAGGGTGCCGCCGTAAGTACCAATAGCAGTACGGGCTGCAGAACAAATGTACACGTTCATTGGAAACTCTCCTTTTTGTTTCGAGCAAGGTAACGGCAGGTAATTGCCGCTGCCAGGATGGATTAGAGGGGGCGGGCGAGCCGCCCTTCACTTCGTTATAATTTTATCAAACTTTTCAGTAAAATGGAAGAGAAAAAATAAGATTTCTCAAAATTTTTTCGTGCGAAACGCCAAATTTTTACCAGGAAAAACCAAACAAAGGTCTTGATATGATAAAAATTTAACAATTTGCTGTTAGTCGTTTGCGAGGCCCATCTTTTCCTCACGGAAAATGCGGGCATCCATCAGCTTCACTTCGTCAGCAATCTTGGGAACAAAATCCATCTGATCGAGAACCTGAGTCTGCATGTCGATGCCGGGAGCGATCTCGATGAGGGTAACGCCTTCGGGGCGCAGTTCAAAGACAGCGCGCTCGGTGATGTACAGAACAGGCTGATGTACTTCGTTTGCGTAATCGCCGGAGAAGGTGATGTGCTCAACCTGCTTGACGAACTTCTTCTTTGCACCTTCCTGGGTGATGACCAGCTTGCCGTCTTTGCACTCGGTCTTGAGGCCCTTTGCGGTGAAGGTACCGCAGTAAACGACTTTCTTTGCATTCTGGGTGATGTCGATGAATCCGCCAGCACCAGCCAGACGGGTACCGAACTTGGAAACGTTCAGGTCACCGTTGGGAGCGGTCTCAGCCAGACCAAGGAAAGCGACATCCAGGCCGCCGCCCTGATAGAAGTCGAACTGTACGTTGTGGGGGATGATGCACATAGCGTTTGCAGCTGCGCCGAACTGGGTGCCGCCGTAGGGAACGCCTGCGATGGAACCAGCCTCAACGGTCAGGGTCATCTTGTCCGAGATGCCTTCTTCAGCAGCAACGTTTGCGATCTTCTCAGGAGCACCGGTGCCCAGGTTAACGATTGCATCGGGCGGAAGCTCCATAGCAGCACGACGAGCGATGATCTTCTTCGCGTCCATCGGGATGGGCGGGATTGCATCAACCGGGATGCGGAACTCGCCGGTCAGTGCACCGTCGTACGGCATGCCCAGGCACTGCATGTTTTCTTCCTCGGTGCCGATAACAACCGAGTCAACATAGATGCCGGGGATCGCAACCAGCTTGGGATCGAGCGAACCGCCCTGAACGATCTTCTCGACCTGAACGATAACGCGGCCGCCGGAGTTCTTGCAGGCCTGTGCCATCGCGGTAACGTCGAGGGGGCCGATCTCACGATGCACGGTGCAGTTACCGTACTCATCGCAGTAGGAAGCGCGCAGGAAAACAACGTTGATCGGGAAGCCCTTGTACAGCAGGCGCTCCTGACCTTCGATGTTTACGATCTTAACCAGATCTTCCTTGGTGCACTCGTTGAGCTTACCGCCGCCGTTGCGGGGATCAGCGAAGGTCTTCAGACCAACATGGGTGATGGTGCCGATGTTGTGAGCGGCGATATCACGGTACATGTGAGAGATAACGCCCTGAGGCAGGTTGTAAGCCTCGATCTTGTTTGCCAGCGCCAGCTCGCCCAGACGGGGAGCACGGTCCCAGTGACCGCCGATAACGCGCTTAACCATACCTTCGTGACCGTAGTGGTCGCCGCCGGTACCGTCGCGGTGGCCCTGACCAGCAGCAAAGAACAGGGTCAGATCCTTCGGATGACCGGTTTCCAGGAAACGCTTTTCGAGCGCCTTGGACAGGGTCTCAGGGCAAGCACAGCTTACGAAACCACCGGTAGCAATCGTGTCGCCGTCCTGTACGAGCAGGGCAGCCTCATCGGGAGACAGAATCCTTACTTTCTTCATGAAGTATCATCCTCAATAAAATATTTCTTTATAGGTTCCGGATTTTTTCAATGACTTCCGGGATGTCATCTTGTTTGACGCAAAGAATGCGTTCGTTTGCGTCGATCTCCTCGTAGAGATAGGGGCAGCCGGTGCAGCCGCGGATAATGAGCAGCGCATCATAGGACTCACCCTCGGCGGGCAGAGAGATCTGCGCGCGGTCGGCAACGGCTTCCCGGATTTTTTGATAAGCGGCACCGCGGTCGTAGCCGGGATTGCAGCCGCCACAGAACTTGACAGCGACTTTACGCATCGGGAGAACCTCCAGCGAGCCGGAACGGGGAGAACCGGCGAAAAACAATTTGATAAGGAGAAAGGCACTCGGTGCAGAGTGCCTTTCTGAAAGAAAACGGATCTCTTAGTCGATACGAGCGATCTTCTTGGCAAGCTCCTTCTTCATCTCCATATTGCACTGACGGGAGATCATGATGCGCTGAGCCTGCGGCGAACCAGCGCCGTGCATGGACTCGGGCAGGTAGCCGACAGCAGCGGTACCCATGGTCATGTTCTCGATCAGTCGGAGGACACGCATACGGTCCTCGGTGGAAACCGAAGCGACGCCCTTGAAGTACTTGTCGATGTAAGCGTGCAGTTCGGGGTGACGGAAGTCAGCCTCGGACGGCAGGGTAACCATCGCGCCGCCAGCCAGGTCCTGAGCCAGACGAGCGATGTCGTAGGGGAAGCGGGTAACGTTCTGCTTGCAGACGTTCGCCAGCAGCAGGTCGATCAGGTAGTTACCGGACTTGGTCTTGGAGCCCTGAGAGGAGCAAGCGATACCGCAGCAGTACAGGGTCTCGTTGAGGTGAACCATCTCGATGAGCTTGTCCTTGACGTGGGAAGCCTTTGCGCAGCCGGCCATGTCAACCGACAGAGCGGTAGCACCGATCAGAACGTCGCCTACGCCGACCTTGCAGCCGCCGTAAGACTGACGGTGATAGCCAGCGAAACGCTCAACGATCATGCCAGCGAACTTAACCTCACCGTTGAGGAAGATGCGATCGTTCGGAACGAAAACGTGATCAAAGATGACCAGAACTTCGTGACCGCCATAAACCTTGTTGCCGACGTCGATATCGTTGTACTCTTCGAGCTTACGGGTATCGCAGGACTGACGGCCGTAGATCAGGGTGATGCCCTCGGAGTCGGTGGGGATTGCAAAGGAGATTGCGTAATCCTCGTCGCCCTCGCGCATTGCGATGGTGGGCATGACCAGAACTTCGTGAGAGTTTACGAAGCCAGTCTGATGAGCCTTTGCACCGGTGACGTAAACGCCCTCGGGGGTACGCTCAACGACATGAAGGAACAGATCGGGATCAGCCTGCTTGGAGGGAGCCAGACCGCGGTCACCCTTAACGTCGGTCATAGCGCCGTCAACAGCCAGGTCCTCGTCCTGAACGCGGGTCAGGAACTTAACGAAGTTCTCGTGGTACTTGGTGCCGCAAGCCTCGTCGATCTCGTAGGTAGAGGAGAAGACAGCGTTCATGGCATCCATACCAACGCAGCGCTGGAAGCAAGCAGCGGTCTTCTGACCAAGCAGACGCTGCATCTTAACCTTCTTGATGAGGTCGTCGGTGGACTGATGCATGTGGGTGAAGCGGTTGATCTTCTTGCCGGTGATGTGAGAAGTAGCGGTCATCAGGTCCTCGTACTGGGGATCCTCAGCCAGCTCGTAGGTAGCAGCGAAGGAGTTGAGCGAGGGACGGATTACCGGGTCATCGACCGGATTTTCGATCTTCTTGCCGAACATCCAGAGGTTGAGGTTCAGCTTGCGCAGGGATTCAATGTACTGGTCCTTGGTCATCATAACAGAAACAGTAT
>NHCFR00700__coassemble_1354_pt1 | contig 18992 bp, 17 predicted proteins | sample NHCFR00700__metabat2_high_PE_034 | metagenome-assembled genome bin NHCFR00700 | reverse complement strand
GCCAATAAAATAAGATCTTCCACCATATTACCCACAGTCACATTTTATATAGGGAAAACCGATATCACAAAATTTATAGTATTATTTTATCAGATATCATATGATTATTTCCAATTCAGACAAAAGGTTTGAGATGCTTCAGTCCTTTGTCAATACGATTGGATTGATTTTTATTTTCTCAAACTTCTGCAACAACTGAATAAACGACTTTTACTGATTCCCATTTTCTGACGAGCGGCTGTGAACGAACTGCAGCTACTCATTTTTTTGACAAGTTCCCGCAGTTTGCTTTTTGGTGTACTGCTGAAAATCATTCCTCTTAATTCGCTTAGAACTTTCTTGTATCACAATCACAATCTGAATAACTATTGAGAAGGTGGAATAAAACCTTTTGGTAGAGATGTATTAGTTGTGGATTAAGAATGAGGGATAAAAATTTTATAAGTCAAGGGTTCGACAAAGTCATGCCAATCAGAAAGTTGATAGGTATGCAACAATCAATATTCTGTATTAAATTGACAAATTATCATTAATAGCTTGTTCAAATTCCCCAAGATAAAAATATGCAAACTGCTGTGATATTGTGACAGTATCTAGATATAGCTTGACAGTCTTATAGAAATCAGTTACAATGCGAATAGGAGCAGGTCATATACTTGATATGTGTGAAATGACAAGCCGGTGAGAATCCGGCGCAGTCTTACCTCTACTGTATTTGGTGTTATCCATAAGCCAGGATCGTCAGCCTACTCCAGGGTAATTGATCAAGGTGGTATCCATTGCCGATTTTTGCAGCTGTGCCTGAGTGCGTTAGGGATAGCTTGATTTTGTGCACTTAAAATGTACAAAGTTTCTATTTGCAGAAATCGGCAATGGGTATCTGTTCTTTCACCGGCAGACACCATTGTCTGCCGGTTTTATTATTTGAAGCAATGATTTGCAAAGGGGGTGACAATAATCAGAAATCGAAGATCTGCTCGGCAAATGCAATTGACATCATGTGAATTGAACCAGCAGCGCCAACTAATTCGAACACTTGCTGCGCAGGCTGTAAGCATTTCTCCTGAACAAGAACAACAACTGCGTGAACAATATAAGATGCTTACGTTATCCTATGGTTTGGGAAAAGCAGTATATGCCAGCTATTCGAATGAAGAGCTGCTGAGCGTACTTCGACAAACGGCTGCACAAATTGGCCACTCACCAGCACAACATGAAGTATTTTTTCTCTATCGAATTTATTTGAAAGCGAGGTTTAGGACTTGGCCAAAAGCGTTATATGCAGCAGGAATGCGCATGCTTCCGCCATCAACATTAGGGGTGATTGATTGGGAAAAGGTGCAAAAGGAAGAGTCGGAAATTTGTGCTGCATTGGAGCTGGTTTCCAATATGCAAGATCGGTTGGGATATCCACCTCAAAAACGCAAGGTGAATAACGCTAAGATGTTGTGCACGCGCTTTCGTACATGGGAAAATGTAATTGCAGCTGCCGAAGAATTCCGAAAATGGAAGGTAGCGAGAGAATCATATTTGTGAAAAGTGAATTTTATTCTTTTGTGGCTTCGTGTCGGCACCATGCAGAGACGAAGATGGACAAGGGAATCGGGTGTGAGTCCCGAACGGTAACCGCCGCTGTAAGCGCTGAGGCTATATCCGTTGGCGAAAGTCAGTCATTGGAGAAATCTGAGAAGGCAGGATATAGACGCTGGGAGTATTCCCAATAGGCGTAAGTCAGAAGACCTACAAGAGATGTAAAGAGTCGCTTAAAAGCGGCTCGACCATAGGAACACGGCTGTGGCGATCATTGGGATCTGTCACGGCATTTTTTATGCCTTGGCAGAGCAACAGTCGAAAGGAGAACACATAAAACCATGAAAAAGAGAGCTTTAAGCCTGCTATTAGCATGGACATTGATGTTAGGAATGATTCCAATCAATGCCACTGCAGCAGAACCATATACCGATGTACCGGTCGTAAGTGAGCTCGTACCAGAACCTCTGCCGGAAAAGCCGGAAGCTATTAAATCGGAAGAACCCGAAAGTACTGAGCCCGAAGTACCGGAGGCCAGTGAGCCGGAAGAACCCGAAAGCACTGAGCCTGAGGTACCGGAGGCCAGTGAGCCGGAAGCACCCGAAAGCACTGAGCCCCAGGTACCGGAGGTCGTTGAACCGGAAGTGCCCGAAACCACTGAACCAGAGGTTCCGGAGATCATCGAGCCAGAAATACCTGTTATCACTCCTCCGGTTATTGAATTGCCTATGCTTGAACTTGAGCCGGCAATAGAAGTACCTGAAGTGCTGGCAGACGGCAGTGAAATTACATCGCAGGAACAACTGTAACGCATGGGAGAGGAAAACAGCTATACTCTGGCAAACGATATTGAACTTAGTGACTGGGAATCGATTGATTTTGCTGGTACGCTGGGCGGAAATGGACATACCATCACATTGGCCGGTCAGCCGCTGTTTAATGAGCTGAGCGGTAATGTGCAGAACCTTTGCTTGACTGGTGAAGTAACAGACGAAGACGGCATCGTAGGTGCGCTGGCTCGTACACAGACGGCCGGCACAGTGAACAACTGCTGGTCTGGGGCTGAATATGATTGGTACGCGGAACTGTTTGCCGGATTTGTTGGAACCATGTCTGGTGGCACCATCAAAAACTGCCTCTCTACATGTGACATGGGAGACGCGGGCCTTGTTGCTGAAGTAAGTGGTCAGTCTGCCATTGAAAACTGTTATTATACGCACTATAACGCTGTATACGATGGCGAGTTTACCGGTAGTGGCAATGAGTCAATCAGTTCCAGCGATTATGAGCGTGTTATGGTACAGCTCAACGCCGCCCATGAGGAAAGACTGCTGTACTGGGTTATGGACGAGGGTGTGCCCAAGCCGATTTCTTCAGATGAACCTGAGACGGATCGTACGGCACTTCAGGAGCTGTACGACAGTGTGAAGGATATGACAAATGCCGTTCCCGGCGAGGAAGGTGTTTACTATACACCTGAAAGCTGGGCGGCCTTTGTGGCTGCACGAACCAAGGCCAACGAGGTTCTAGAGGACCAGGACGCCACGCAGGCCGCCATTGATGCGGCAAAGGAGGCGTTACAGGCGGCAATTGACGGCCTGACGCCTGACCACTCCGGAACGACCGTAGAACAGCGAAAGACCTTGCAGGAGCTGATCGGCAAAGCTCCCACGGAAAAGGGATGCTATACCGATGAAAGCTTTTCTGCGGTAGCAACGCAAGTAGAGGCAGCAGAGAAGCTCCTTGCAGACAGCGCCGCCACTGCGGAGCAGCTGACCGCACAGATTGACGCTCTGCAAAATGCTATCAATGCACTGAAAGATATCAAAAGCCAGGTCGCTGTGGTTGCCCCTCCGGATGGCCAATGGCAAATGATTTCTACTGCTAAAGAACTGGCGGCTCTTTCGGAGAAGGGTGGCACCGGCTACTATAAGCTGGCAAACGACATCACAGAGTATGTAGGCTATTATTCTTTCAGCAGCAAAGATCCCGCTTTTAATGGCGTACTGGATGGAGACGGTCATACGGTGACCTTTGCTGACGCAGATAAAAATCCGAATCCTGTTATCAATACCCTTGGTTCCGATGGTGTTATTCAGAATTTGGGCGTCAAGGGCAGTATTTCCAATCCTGCTCTTGTCAATAAGTTGGATGGCAAGCTCATCAACTGCTATTCTTGGGCAGAATCCCATTATGGCGGTCTTGTGGGTGAGATGCGCTCCGGCTCCGTCATCGCCAACTGCTATGTAAATAAAATGCCCGGAGGATCTAACTCCGGCGGCTTGGTGATGACCGGCAGAGGCGGACATATCCTCAACAGCTATTGGCCGAGTGGAGAGGCGATTGGAGACAACGAAAACACCTCTGTACTGGACAGTGAGGCAGTTGCCAAGCAAAAAGAGGACAGCTTCCGCACGATGCTTAACGAAAACCCCTACGGCGGTATGACGTGGAATCAGAGCGAGACAGGCCTTCCCTGGTTGGGAGAGGATCAGGAATATGTCAAGCCCGATTTCGAAACTGTAACCGTCACCAGCTTGATCACCGAGGAAACCACCTCGATTGAAGATCCGGACGATGTGCTGCAGGTAAGTGCGTTCGGTAAACAGGACGGCGGCGTGGCTACGTTGACTATTGACGGTTACCAAGGCGATGAGCTGGAGTGGGAGACGCCCTCTCACCCGACCAACGCGCCCATCATGGTGTATTATGATAAAAAGCTGCAAGAGACTAAAGTATGGGTGCGCGATGCCGGTACGGTGACGGTTACGGCATTTTTGAAGGCGACAGAGAACACCCCTCGAAAGGAGCTCCAGTCCTTCCAGATTGAAGCCAAGGTACCAAACAATTTTGATTTAAAGCTGAAGATCGACGGAGTGGACTACACTGGGAAAACCTATACGGTGCCGGGCAGCGAGGGCTTTGAACTGGTTCCCTATGTCTGGGTAGGTGGACAGGAAATCCCGGTTTATTACGGCCTCTTTGACTGGGACAGCAGCAATTCAGAGGTGATCCATGTTGACTCCGATGCTTTGCTTAATTAAATGACATTGACCCGAAGGTCAGCCTCTTTTCCTGTTATTCCAGCATCATGCAAAGATACAGGATCATCACTTTTCGGCGAGATATGCGACGATTTTACAGTAAATCATCGGATATGTATCACCAACCCTGCCGTTTCGACAGATCCAGCATACCGAAGCAGAAGGCTTCCCACCATGTCAATGTGGTCTGTGACGGATCGCCCTCGCGGATGCGCATGGTCCGTCGGATCTCCTTGGGGATGACCACGCGGCCGAGGTCATCAATACGGCGTACAATGCCGGTTGCTTTCATATTTGGATCTCCTCCCAGAATCGGAATGTTCTTTACAAAGATTGTGATGGTAGTATTTGCACGGAGACAGCAAATATGTAAACGGCGGAACGAGGCGGGATTGACAAAAAACGGAAGGCGCGAAAAATGCTGGAAATATGGATGGTGTCCACGGATGGACGCAGTGTACACGGACGGCGGTCAGGCGAGGCGGCTGTCTATGGGCGGGAAGAGATACATTTTTGCGGGCGCGGCGCAAAAAAATCGGCCTGTTGTGCCTGTTGAGCGATGAAACAGAAAATATTTTTGATGGAAGCAGAAACAACCAAAAAAATTGCGGTAAATTAAAAAATGCCCGAAAGACTGTGGTCTGTTTCAATGTCAGATTGACGAAAAGTGCTAATATTTTAGTGGGTAAAACTGTGAAAGCGACGAAAGTATAAAAAAGGAGAAAAAACATTATACATTTATAGAAAACAGGTGTATAATACAAGAAAGTTGTTCCATAAGGACAGATGTATTTCTGCTGGGGACGGCTGAACGCATCACCTAATGAGGGAGGATACTATGATGAAAAAGGCACTGAGTCTGTTCCTCGCGGCTGCGATGTGTGCTGGCATGCTGGCTGGCTGCGGCGGCGGTGCAGACACGAATGAGGCAACCAATGGCGACTCCGGCGAGAGCACTGCGGCAGCATTCAAGATTGGCGGCACCGGCCCGCTGACCGGCGACGCTGCAATTTACGGCAACGCAGTTAAGAACGGCGCACAGCTGGCAGTTGATGAGATCAACGCAGAGGGCGGCGTACAGTTCGAGCTGAAGATGGAAGACGATGAGAACGATCCTGAGAAGGCCGTTTCCGCATACAACGCACTCAAGGACTGGGGCGTACAGCTGTCCCTGAGCTCGGTTACCAGTAAGCCGGCTGAGGCGACCGCAACCGAGAACTTTGCAGACCGTATCTTTGCTCTGACCCCGTCGGCATCTTCGACCGCGGTCACCGAGGGCAAGGACAATGTGTTCCAGATGTGCTTCGCAGACCCCAACCAGGGTACTGCATCGGCTGAGTACATCGCCGACAACCAGCTGGGCACCAAGATCGCAGTCATCTACAAGAACGACGATGTTTACTCCTCGGGTATCTACGAGAAGTTCAAGGCAGAGGCTGAGACCAAGGGCCTGAACATCGTTTCGACCACCACCTTCACTTCCTCCAGCGCAACCGACTTCTCGGTACAGCTGGGCGAGGCTAAGGCAGCTGGTGCAGACCTGCTGTTCCTGCCGATCTACTACCAGCCCGCTTCTCTCATCCTGCAGCAGGCGAAGAGCATGGGTTATGCGCCCAAGTTCTTCGGCGTAGACGGCATGGACGGTATCCTGACGCTCGAGGGCTTCGATACCTCTCTGGCAGAGGGCGTTATGCTGCTGACTCCGTTTAACGCGGACGCAGAGGACGAGAAGACCCAGTCTTTCGTTACCAAGTACAAGGAACAGTTCGGCGATGTACCGAACCAGTTCGCAGCAGACGCATACGACTGCGTCTACGCATACAAGGCAGCCATCGAGGCATCGGGCGCAACGCCTGACATGTCGGCTGAGGAGCTGTGCGACCTGATGATTCAGACCTTCCCGACTCTGACCTTTGACGGTCTGACCGGTGAGGGCGTGACCTGGGATTCGACCGGTGCGGTCTCCAAGAGCCCCAAGGGCATGGTCATCCAAAACGGCGCTTATGTCGGTATGTAAAGCCAGAAAGTAAGAATGTACGAAATCCGCAGGGGAGGCAGCCGGCAGCATCAGCGCCCGGCGCTCCCCTGCGCTTTTTTGTTCCGCCTATGGTGCGGGGCGACGGCTCGCACGCTCGAACCTCCGCCCTGCATCATCGGCCATCCACTAGAGAAAGAATGAGGTGTATCGCATGACCTTCTTATCCTATCTGATCAGCGGTATCAGTTTGGGCAGCGTCTACGCAATCATCGCGCTGGGGTACACGATGGTTTACGGCATCGCAAAGATGCTGAACTTCGCGCACGGCGACGTCATCATGGTAGGCGCATACATATCCTTCTGTACGACGAGTTATCTCGGCCTGTCGCCGCTCGTATCCGTCCTGCTGGCCATCGTGGTCTGTACGGTTCTGGGCATCGTCATCGAGCGTCTGGCCTACAAACCGCTGCGTCAGGCGCCCGCGCTGGCTGTCCTGATTACCGCAATCGGTGTGTCGTACTTCCTCCAGAATGCAGCGCTGCTCATCTGGGGTTCGAGCTCCAAGACCTTCTCGTCGGTTGTCGGTGACTGGTCGATCAAGCTCTTTAACGATCAGCTGACCATCACCGGTGTCACCATCGTCACCGTTCTGGCTTGTGTCGTCATCATGGTCGCTCTGACCCTGTTTACCACCAAGACCAAGCTCGGTACCGCTATGCGTGCGGTGTCCGAGGACAAGGGCGCAGCCCAGCTCATGGGCATCAGCGTAAACTCCACCATCTCGCTGACCTTCGCCATCGGTTCCGGCCTTGCTGCGATTGCAGGCGTTCTGCTGTGCTCGGCTTACCCGATGCTCATGCCGACCACCGGCTCCATGCCCGGTATCAAGGCATTCACCGCAGCCGTTTTCGGCGGTATCGGCTCCATCCCGGGCGCTATGATCGGCGGTATCCTGCTGGGCATCATCGAGATCTTCGCCAAGGCGTATATCTCCACCCAGCTGTCGGACGCTGTGGTCTTCGCCGTCCTGATCGTCGTCCTGCTCGTCAAGCCTGACGGCCTGCTGGGCAAGCGCGTGAGTGAGAAAGTGTGAGGTGAGCCAGATGAAACAGTCCAAAAATCTGCTGGCAGGCAAGCGCGATACCCTGATTTCGTTTGGTATCGTCATTGTCGCCTTCATTGTTGTTCAAATCATGATCCTGACCGGCAACATCTCGTCGTCGCTCAAGGGTCAGCTGGTACCGATCTGTGCCTATATCGTCATGGCGGTTTCGCTCAACCTGACCGTCGGTATCCTGGGCGAGCTGTCGCTCGGCCACGCGGGCTTTATGTCGGTCGGCGCGTTCGCGGGCATCGTTGCCACGACCAGTCTGGCTGAAACCATTCCCGCAGCACCCCTGCGTCTGGCGATCGCTATGGTCATCGGTGCCATCTGCGCTGCCATCGCGGGCGTCATCGTCGGCGTGCCGGTTCTGCGCCTCAAGGGCGACTACCTCGCCATCGTTACCCTGGCATTCGGTGAGATTATTAAGAATATCGTCGGCGTTCTGTACATCGGACGCGACAGCAGCGGCCTGCACTTTAGCCTCATCGAGCAGAAATTCGAGCTGGCTGAGGGCGGTAAGATGATCATTAACGGCCCCATGGGCGTCAGCGGCGTCACCAAGATCTCCTCTTTCACCGCGGGCTTTGTGCTCATCCTCATCACGCTCTTTATCATCCTCAATCTGGTACATAGCCGCACCGGCCGCGCCATCATGTCGGTACGCGACAACAAGATCGCAGCCGAGAGCATCGGTATCTCGGTCACCCGTTATAAGCTGCTGGCCTTCGTCATCTCGGCAGCCTTTGCCGGTATGGCAGGTACGCTGTACGCGATGAACTTCTCGACCGTCACCGCGGCAAAGTTCGACTTCAACACATCGATCCTCATTCTGGTCTTCGTCGTTCTGGGCGGCCTTGGCAATATCTGGGGTTCGATCATCGCGGCAGCCCTGCTCACCGTCCTGCCTGAGCTGCTGCGTGCGGTGAACGACTACCGTATGCTCATCTACGCAATCCTGCTGATTGTCATGATGATCTTCAACAATTCTGGTATTAAGGAACGTCTGATGGAAAAGCGTGCGGCACGCCGCGCAGCAAAGCAGGTAAGTAAGGAGGGGCTCTGATATGGCAATGCTCGAAGTAACCAAGCTGGGCATCTCGTTCGGCGGCCTGCGTGCTGTTGACGAGCTGTCCATGAAGATTGAAAAGGGCGGACTGGTCGGTCTGATCGGCCCGAACGGCGCGGGCAAGACCACGGCGTTCAACATGCTGACCGGCGTGTACCGTCCGACCGACGGCGGTATCCGCCTGGACGGTCAGAACCTCGTCGGCAAGAAGCCGCACGAGATCTGCAAGATGGGCGTTGCCCGTACCTTCCAGAACATCCGTCTGTTCCCCAAGCTGACCGTACTCGATAACGTCAAGGTCGGCCTGCACAATCAGGTTGGATACAGCCTGATCGAGAGCATGCTGCACCTGGGCAGCTACCGCAAGAAGGAACAGGAGATGGACCGCCGCGCACTGGAGATTTTGAAGGTGTTCGACCTCGACCGCGAGGCGGGCAATCTGGCGGCAAACCTGCCGTACGGCAAACAGCGTAAGCTGGAGATCGCGCGCGCACTGGCGACCGATCCCAAGCTGCTGCTGCTCGACGAGCCGGCAGCGGGCATGAACCCCAACGAGACCGGTGAGCTGATGGACACCATCCGCCTGGTACGTGAAAAGTACGGCGTGACCATCCTGCTGATCGAACACGATATGAAGCTGGTTCAGGGTATCTGTGAGTATCTGTACGTCCTGAACTTCGGCAAGCTGCTCGCCGAGGGTACGCCCAAAGAGGTACTCAACGACCCGGCGGTCATCAAGGCCTATCTGGGCGACTAAAGGAGGGCTTTTACGCATGGCAATGCTTACGGTAGAAAACTTAAACGTATATTACGGCATGATCCACGCGCTCAAGGACGTGTCGTTTGAGGTCAATCAGGGTGAGATCGTCGCCCTGATCGGCGCCAACGGCGCGGGCAAGACCACCACGCTGCACACGGTCAGCGGTATGCTGCCGGCAAAGTCTGGCTCGGTCAAGTTCGAGGGCAAGGAGATCATCAAGACCCCGGGTCACCAGATCGTCAGCCTGGGCATGTCCCACGTGCCCGAAGGCCGCCGCGTGTTTGCCGGCCTGTCGGTTTACGAGAACCTCAAGATGGGCGCGTACACCCGCAAGGACAAGAAGGAGATCGCAGACACGCTGGAAATGGTTTACACCCGTTTCCCGCGCCTTAAGGAGCGTACCCGCCAGCTGGCTGGTACCCTGTCGGGCGGCGAACAGCAGATGCTTGCAATGGGCCGTGCGCTCATGGCACATCCCAAGATCATCCTCATGGACGAGCCGTCCATGGGCCTGTCCCCGCTGTTTGTCAGCGAGATCTTTAAGATCATCGAGGAGATCAACAAGCAGGGCGTTACCGTTTTGCTCGTCGAGCAGAACGCAAAGAAGGCGCTGTCTATCGCAAACCGCGCTTATGTCCTTGAGACCGGTAAGATCGTCAAGGAAGGCAACGCACGCGACCTGCTCAACGATGAATCCATCAAGAAGGCATACCTGGGCGAGTAATCCGCCTTGCACCGAGGCTTTGACCCTGTTACAATAAAGGGTAGGATAAACCAAAGGGGGCGTTATCTCTATGGAAAAAACGATCATCACCATTGCGCGTCAGTATGGCAGCGGCGGCCGCACGGTCGGTAAGATGCTGGCGAAGCGTCTGGGCATTCCGTACTATGACCGCGAGATCATCGAGATGGCCGCAGAGGACAGCGGTATCAATGCCGTACTGTTCCAGGATGAGAAAAAGCTGCACAGCCTGCGCGCTCTGCTTGGCGGCGGTTATCAGGGCAGTAAGCTGCTCTCGCCCGAGAGCGCGGGCTTTACCAAGGACGATAATCTGTTCAACTATCAGGCAAAGATCATTCGTAAGCTGGCAGATGAAGGCTCGTGCGTGCTGATTGGCCGCTGTGCCGATCACGTTCTGCGCGACACACCGGGTGTTATCAGCGTGTTTGTCCATGCGCCGGCTGATTTCTGCTTGCAGGAGGCAATGAAGGTCAATAGCCTGCCCGAACGCGAAGTAGAAAAGCTGATTGCCAAGACCGACGATTACCGCGCACGGTATTATAAGTACTATACCGGTAAGGAGTGGAAGGACGCACGGAACTACGACCTTTCGCTCAATAGTAAGAAGCTGGGCTTTGAGGGCACTGTAGAGGCGATTCTGGCGTATATTGAGGTACGTAAGCGCTTCGATCCGGCGTTTCAGGACTAAGGGTTGAACCAATCCCGCCCGCAGGCGAAATAAAGCTTTCGCTCAAGCCTTTCTCGAAAGGCTTGCGGAGTCTTGAGGCAGAGCCTCAAGTCGCGTCCCGCAGGACGCGAAATCCCCTTTTTGATTTTCGTCTCTGCGAAAATCAACTAAAATGAAAAATAAAAGCGCCGTCCGCAGACGGCGCAATCTCTTGGAAAGACCGTCCGAAGGGACGGTCTTTCCTTTTTTGTTTGTTTGAATTGAAACCCGGGGCGGACACCGGGTTTCAAAAAGGGGAGTTTCGCTCGCTGCGGCGAGCGACTCAGGGCGCTGCCCTGAGAACCTGCAAACCTTTGAAAAGGTTTGATCCAAACTTCAGTAGGGGTGCGGTGGTTAGCCGAGGGCGACATCCAAAATCATCATCAGCACAAATCCAACCGCAAAGCCAATCGTACTGATATTACTATGCTCACCCTCCGAAGCCTCGGGAATCAGCTCCTCAACCACGACATAAATCATCGCACCCGCAGCAAAGGACAGGAAATAGGGCAAAATCGGGGTCATAATGGACGACAATGCGATGGTGATTGCCGCCGCAATCGGCTCTACAACACCCGACAGCGTGCCGTAGACAAATGCGCGGGAGCGGCTCATTTCACCGGCGCTGCGCAGGGGAAGCGAGATAATCGCGCCCTCGGGGAAGTTCTGGATGGCAATGCCGATGGACAGAGCGAACGCACCGGCCAGGGTCAGGGTGGTATTCTGCGCCATCAGACCGGCAAAGACCACACCGACAGCCATACCCTCGGGGATATTGTGGATGGTGACAGCGAGCACCAGCATAGTGGACTTGCGCAGCTGGCAGGCGGGGCCTTCTGCGACCGAGCTTTCCAGATGCAGATGAGGGATCAGGTGGTCGATGAGCAGCAGGAAAGCGATACCGGCCAAAAAGCCGACGGCAGCGGGGATGAAGGCCAGCTTGCCCATATCTTCAGACTGCTCCATCGCAGGGATGAGCAGCGACCAGATGGAGGCGGCTACCATAACGCCCGAGGCGAAGCCCAGCAGGCCTTTTTGCAGTTTGACGGGAAAGGCATCGCGCAGGAAGAAGACGCAGGCAGCGCCCAGCGTGGTGCCGAGGAAGGGAATGAGTAATCCGACGAAGGTTTGCATACAAAGCTCCTTTCCAAATGACAGGACTGTCATTGATAATCTATCTTAATGTTAGCATAAACTAACATTTTGATTTTGTCAATCTAAAATATGCAAAAGGAGCGAGAAAAAGCCCGGAACGTGCGTGCGTTCCGGGCGAATTTTTTTGCGATGCCATAAGGGCGACACAGACCCCGCATGTTTGCGCGGGCTGTGCGTATAATGGGATTATCCCCGTTCGTCGATGGGGATGTAGGGCGCAGACTTGGACAGCGCCTTGTACGCCGGACGGATGATACGTCCGCCGAATGCGACTTCCTCCATGCGGTGCGCGATCCAGCCCACGATACGAGCGGTTGCGAACAGCGGGGTGAACATTTCCTGCGGGATGCCCAGCATTTTGTAAACCAGACCGGAATATAGGTCGACGTTTGCGCACATGACCTTGGAATCCATGCCGCGGGACTCGGCAAAGGCAGCCGGAGTCAGGCGCTCGACGGTCTCGATGAGGTTGAACTCGTCGAGATAACCCTTTTTCTCGGCCAGCGGGCGTGCAGCCGCCTTGAGCGAGACCGCACGGGGGTCGCTCAGGGTGTAGATGGCGTGACCCATACCGTAAATCAGACCGCTGTGGTCACCGGCTTCACCGGCGAGGATGCGCAGCAGGTACTGATAGACCGCGTCCTGATCGCTCCAGTCGGTGACGTGCGCCTTGATGTCGTCAAACATCTGGACGACCTTGAGGTTTGCACCGCCGTGACGGGGGCCCTTGAGCGAGCCAACCGCAGCGGCAATCGCCGAGTATGTATCAGTGCCCGAGGACGAGACCACGTGCGCGGTAAATGCCGAGTTGTTACCGCCGCCGTGCTCTGCATGGATAATCAGGCAGCGGTCGAGCAGCTTGGCTTCGTCGTCGGTGAACGAGCCGTCCGGACGGATGAGACGCAGAATGTTTTCGGCTGTGGACAGCTTGGGGTCAGGCTCGTGCAGGAACATCGACTTGCTCTCAAAGTAGCGGCGGCGTGCCTGATAGGCGTGGGAGATGATGACCGGGAACTTGGCCATCAGACCGATGCCCTGACGGAGAATGTTCTCGGTCGAGATATCGTCCGGGGTGGGGTCGTAGGAGTAGAGCGCGAGGGTTGCGCTTGCCAGCTTGTTCATGATGTCCGGGCTGGGCGCACGCATGATCATGTCCTCGGTGAAGTTGTCGGGCAGGGAGCGTGCCTCGCCGATCATCGCCGTGAAGCGGCTGAGCTGCTCGCGGGTGGGCAGACTGCCGGACAGCAGCAGGTAGCCGACCTCGCCAAAGCCGAAGCGGTTCTCGTGCTCGAAGGCGTAGAGCAGGTCGTACAGATCGATGCCGCGGTAGGTCAGCTTGCCCTCGATGGGTTCGCGCTCACCTTCGTTGAGCAGGTAGCCATGAACGTTACCAAGACGGGTGATACCGGCCATAACGCCTGTGCCGTCCGCGTTTCGCAGGCCGCGCTTGACATTGTACTTTGAGAAGGTATCCTTTTTGACCTGATGCAGCGGACGCAGCTGTTCACAGATCGTATGGATCGTTTCAGGGTCCATATTTTTCATCTGGTTGACCATGGCAAAATCCCCTTTTCTTAGAAAAACTATATGAATCAATATTACTATTATCCTGCAAAGTTGTCAATGTGTTAAAGTTAAAAATCGTGAAGTCAGGAGGGCAGAAAAAATGAGGAAAGTGCTGGTGATTGGACTACTTCTCACGGCTGTGATCTATATACTTCCGGTGTTTTGCGGACTTTTAGAGCAGGAAGAGTCCTTGTCAATCCCGCAAGAGAGCGTTGCAGCGGATGCAGAAATCACCGAGAGCCCACCAGCAGAGGGCGAACAAACGGTAACCGACGAGTCGATTGTTGCAAATGGAGAAATCACCGTCCTGGTGGACGGCGAAGCGCGGACGATGAAACTGGAAGATTATGTGGTAAGCGTGGTCGCGGGCGAGATCTCGCCCGATTTCCCGACCGAAGCCATCCGCGCCCAGGCGGTCGCTGCCCGTACTTACGCACTTTATAAACAGAAGACCGGCAGACCGGCGCAGCATGAAGAAGCCGACGTGTGCGACGACCCGGCGCACTGTGCCGCCTTCGTTGACCTCAAGACCGAAGCTGCAGCACGCTGGGGCGAGCAGGCGGACACAGCCCAGGACGTCATCCGGCAGGCGGTCGAGGACACCGCCGGTCAGGTGCTGACCTATGAGGGCGAGCCCATCGTCGCGGTGTTTAGCTCTGCGGCGGGCGAAAAGACCGAGCGCGCGGTCGACGTGTGGGGCAGTGACATTCCCTACTTGCAGTCGGTAGACAGTCCGGGCGGCGAGGCCTGCCCCAAGTATTACGATGCGGTCGTGCTGACCGCGGACGAGATTCGCGCACGCGCAGAAAAGACCCTGCCCTCAGCCGACCTGTCGGGCGACCCGTCGGGCTGGTTCAAGGCTTCCGAGCGCAGCGAGGCGGGCGGCATTGTGCGCATGAAGTTCGGCGGCGTGGAGGTCAAGGGAACGGTCATGCGCACGCTGTTGGGGCTCAATTCCACCAATTTTACGGTCAAGATCGACGGCAATACCCTGACTTTTACGACCACCGGCTATGGTCACGGCGTGGGGCTGAGCCAGTGGGGTGCAAAATACAGCGCCGAGCAGGGACAGACCTACGATGAGATTTTGGCGCATTACTATCCGGGCACGACGTTGACCACGATTTCGACAGAATAACCGGTCGATTTCTTCGCGAAAATCCGGTATAAACCAGCGCAGCCCAGCCGATACTATCCCCGGAGGTGTTCAGAGTATGCGCAAGCAGGGATATACCGGTCAGGCGAACAAGTCCGACCGCAGTTTCTATGTCATTTTATCCATCTGTCTGGTTGTCATCGCGGTTTCCAGTTATGTCCTGTTCTTTTCGGCAGGGGAGAGCGACCAGACCGACCAGACGGTTTATCTGCCGTCGAGCAGCGATACCGCCGTGCAGACCCCGGTTGCTGTGCCCGACGTGGATATACCCGCCGAACCGACCGAACCAGTGGTACAGCCTGAGCCGGAGCCCGAACCTGAGGCAGCGCCCGAGACCGAGCAGCCCAAGGAGGAGACCGCAGTCGAACAGCCTGCACCCATCTGGGTCAGACCGGTAGACGGTGAGGTGCTCAAGGCGTTCTCGGGCGATACGCTGGTCAAGGACGAGACCATGGGCGACTGGCGGGTACACACCGGAACCGATTATGCCGCCCAGTCGGGTATGCGTGTGTATGCTGTGTCGGATGGTACGGTCGAGCGTGCGGAGGTCGACGCACAGTATGGCGGTACAGTCGTCATCAATCTGACCGACGGCAAGCAGGCCGTGTATCAGTGCCTGGCAGAGGATTTGAAGGTCAGCGCAGGCGATCGCGTGCGCGCGGGTGATGTGATCGGTACGGTGGGTACGATCGGCTATGCAGAGTCCGGACAGGAAAGTCACCTGCATTTGGAATTATATGCGAATGGTGAAGCGATTGACCCGGAACAGGTTCTGGGCGTGAGTGAAGAGACTGTGGCGGAAGAGGATATTGCAGTCGATGTCAGTCAGCCGCAGGATGGGATCTATACAGAGGAATAGCACCGCACCAAACAATGAAGTTTTCGCCGGCCTTTTTCAAAAGGCCGCGGGTTCTCAGGGCAGAGCCCTGAGTCGCGCTCCGCAGAGCGCGAAACTCCCTTTTGATTTTCGCTTTTGCGAAAATCAACCAAAAAGAACAAAAAAAGCGCGTCCGCAGACGCGCAATACTTCGCGCACAAAGTGCGCTCATGGAAAAGACCACCCAAAAGGGTGGTCTTTTCAGAGAATTTCGCTCGCTGCGGCGAGCGATTTTTTTGATGTTTGAATTGAAACCCGGGCCGGACACCAGGTTTCAAGAGGGGATTTCGCGTCCTGCGGGACGCGACTTGAGGCTCTGCCTCAAGACTCCGCAAGCCTTTCGAGAAAGGCTTGAGCGAAAGCTTCATTTCGCACACTCGTTTCATTCGCGCACAGCGCGAGAATAAGGATAGTGGCCTACGGGCTGCGGGCGGGATAAGAGCGCCGTGTGTTGTCAATTCTTCTCAAAGATATAATGTTCACACATATCCGCGAACGCGCCTTCATGTGCGGGACAGCACACGTAATCAGCGTGCGCTTTGGCGGTATCGGTACCATCTGCCGGACAAGCCGACGTACCAGCCGCATCCAGCAGCTGAATATCGTTTTCATTATCTCCGATTGCCAATGTCCGCGCAGGGTCGATGCCCAGCGTCTCGCACAGCGCGGTCAATGCCGTGCCTTTACTGATACCCCGTGCATAACAGTCAATGTAGTTATCGTGACTGCGATGCCACTGATAGCGCGGGTCGGTGTCCGCGGTCAGGATGGGCAGGGCGCGGTCGATGTCCTCAAGCGGTGCATTGAGCACGATCTTATTCATGGGTTTATAGATGATGGTTTTGAGGTCGGGAACTTCAACGAGCGGATAGCACAGCAGGCGCGCTTCGTTTTCCAGCAGCGCCGTGCGGCGCGAGACGTACAGCTTGCCGTCCATCGGCAGGACGAAGGACAGACCAAGATCTACATAACGGTCGAAAATCTCGCAGAGGGTCTGAATGGATAACATGCCGGTCATCTGGTTTTCGCGGGTGGCGATCGTGTATACACCGGCACCGCCCGAGTGAATAATATGGGTAAAGTCATCCCAGAGATTCAGACGGTCGAGCGCCGGGACAACGGCATCCAGTTCGCGGCCGGTTGCGATGGCGCAGCGGATGCCCTGGGCTTTCAGACGGTGCAGCGCATCGCGGTCACGGTCACAGATATTTTCCCGATCGTAGAATAGTGTACCGTCCAGATCGGTCACGACAAAATCAAAGCAAGACATGATGGCAGAGTCCTCCGAATATAGCGTATTTGCATCTGTTCCCATCATACAGGTTACAGAGAGCAAAGTCAACCGGGGAACAAATGATAGAATTCAGAGAGTTTTTACAAAATTGCGTTGCATTTCATCCGGCGTTCTGATACCATCTAAAATAGATGATATGTTTGGATAAAGAGAGGGTTTGAAGTTTGGAAAGTTTATTCACATGGTTGGGCGCGGCGGGAAAAGAGACCGCCCTGTTCCTTGTGTCCATGCTGCCGCTCATCGAGCTGCGCGGTGCGGTGCCGATCGGCATTGCCGCCGGTATGCCTTGGACCGAGGTGCTGCCCATCTGTATTCTGGGCAACCTGCTGCCCATCCCGTTTTTGCTGCTCTTTGCCGAGCGTCTGCTCGATTGGCTGGCCAGACAGCCGCTGTTCAAAAAACCGGCAACCTGGTACACCAATAAGCTCAACAGCAAGAAGGGACAGATTACAAAGTACGCAAAATGGGGTCTGTTCCTGTTTGTCGCCATCCCGCTGCCGGGCACCGGTGCCTGGTCGGGTGCAGCCATCGCAGCGCTGCTCAAAATGCCGCCCATCCGTGCGTTTTTCTCCATCGCTGCCGGTGTTGTCGCGGCCGGTCTGATTATGGCGGTTGCATCTTCGGGTGTATTTTCGCTCTTCACCTGACACGCGCCGAAAACTCAAACTACATGAAAAAAGCGCCGTCTCGCAGACGGCGCAATTTTTTTGACCGGTTTACACTTTTCGCAGCACGAGCCGCAGACCATGCCGCCAGAGCATGGGCGTAATGCGTCCCATGAGGAACTCAGCGGTTACATCGCCGTCGGTCACGATCTCCAGCATCGGACGGCCGGACAGGTAATCCATTCGCAGGCGGCCCAGACCGTGGGACAGATACCACAGACAGCCGCCGTACGGCATCGCCGCGAGTTTTTCCATCAGGAAGCGCTGCGGAACGTAGCAGATGACATGGAAGGCACTGTCGGGGTCAAAGAGCATGGCGGCGAGCAGATCGAGCGGGAGCTGCGAGCCGGGATGGAGCAGGAACGAGGGGCTGGCGCCGTCGCGCACGACCTGACCGAAGGCCTCGGCACAGTCGGCAAGCATGGGCGCGTCGGGATGATCGGGGCGGACACAGTGGAAGTGAATCAGTACGGGCAGATGCCCCGTCATCATGTGCAGCACGTCCAGAATCATCGGCACAGCATCGCGCTGTGCTTCGGGGGCAAAGAACTGCTCGTAAAGATAGGGGCGCAGCGTGAACATGTGCGCATTTTTGTGTGACTGATCCGCCAGCAGAACCCAGCAGGTACGAAAACGCTCGCGCTGCTTGTCGGTCAAATTTTCATCGATACAGTCGTTATGCATATACGTCCCTCCTGAATTGGACACAATCGGTTTGGTACACTTATTATATGGTTCACGGCGTGGAAAAGCAAGGCAGAGGCGGGCAAAATCGGCAGATTTTTTTGTGCCGCGCAGGTCGGAGAAAATGGGATGCGTTCCCCTTGACAATTGAGTATGGGAGAGTATAATTAAAAATTGTCAGGAGCCTTTTTTCGGCACAAATTGAACGGAATATTGCATATTATGGGCCTGTAGCTCAGTTGGGAGAGCGTTCGGTTCGCATCCGAGAGGTCAAGGGTTCGAATCCCTCCAGGTCCACCATAAAATCAAAACGGTATAGATGCCACTGGCGAAAAGCCAGTGGCATCAACCGTTTCCGGGCTTTTTAAGCTCGAAAATTCACGGATGATTTCATAGAGGCCAACCACTGTTTCCCCCTAACTGGTGGGACTCGAACCCCCTTTTTTCAGCGATTGGCAAATCCGAAACCATGTGGTGCCCTTTTTGAAGCGGTAATTTTCAAAAAGGGCGCTATTTTTTCTACCAATAGAATACACAAAATTTGAGGCGTCAATTTGTTGGTCACGACGGACCATCAGATTGGAGCCCTTTTTGCTTTCAGACAAATTCAATGCTGCTAGAGTAAAAATAGTACAAGTCAAAATGAGAGAATTCCCAATAAGCA
>NHCFR00700__coassemble_1287_pt1 | contig 20498 bp, 21 predicted proteins | sample NHCFR00700__metabat2_high_PE_034 | metagenome-assembled genome bin NHCFR00700 | reverse complement strand
CGGAATATCAAGGAAAATCATCGCTCAGACGATTGAAGTACGGCCTCAAGGCAGCACGTCGTGCTCCTCAGTTCTCCAAGCGCTAAATTATCGCTTATCAGAACTCTGGTTTGTACAACAAAAGCACCCAAAACACTTGTTTTGGGTGCTTTTTTCATGCGACATTTTTATATTTTTTCAAGACTGTGCAAAAGCATACAAAAGAAATTGGAGAGGTGAAATTTCTCTCGAATAATTGACTTAAATGTGCAGAAACAGTAAAAAATAGAAAATTTGAAATAAATAAAATTTTTGTGGAAATATGCTTGACAATTTTGGAGACATACCGTATAATATAATACGTCGCCGAGGAAAGCGACTCGAAAAGATGACGCGAGTGTGCTGGAACTGGTAGACAGGCACGTTTGAGGGGCGTGTGCTCATAAGGCGTACGGGTTCAAGTCCCGTCACTCGCACCACATTCGAATAAATATGCAGATGTGGCGGAATGGCAGACGCGCTAGCTTCAGGTGCTAGTGCTCGCAAGGGCGTGTGGGTTCAAGTCCCACCATCTGCACCAAAAATCCCGAATGCGACAGCGTTCGGGATTTTTACTTATTCCTTATTCGTTTTTCACTCTTCATTCATCTCTCCTGCATTCACGGGATTTTTGGAAGGAATAAGTAATAGTGAAAAGTGAAGAAGTATAGTATACCGCGTGTGCGGTGCTTCAAGATCAAAGACTGTTATAAAGGGACACCAAATGGTGTCTTTTTATTATAGCCTTAAGCCTTTCTTGACTTTTGAATCAGAGGGTATACGATAAAAGTAAATACATCGTTCATGCTTTTGTGATTTGGGTAGGCTAGGAGGCGTTAACATGAAACGAACGCTTGGCATTGCAATTTTGAGTGCACTGATCCTGACGGGTACAGCCGCGGCAGCAACCGAAATTCAGCAGCAGGACGCGGTATTTCTGGACGAGCTTGGACTGTTTCAAGGCACTGAACGCGGTTATGAACTCGACCGCACAATGACCCGTGCTGAGGGGGCAGTTATGCTCATCCGTCTGCTCGGTGGAGAAGCGGAAGCTGAGGTGAATGTGTATCAGACGCCCTTTACCGATGTTCCGGATTGGGCGCAGCCTTATGTCGGCTGGCTATACGAAAACAAGCTGACGAATGGCACATCTAAAACTACATACAGTCCCAACGAGTCTATGCGTTTCGAGCAATATGCATGGTTTACCGGTCGCGCTGCGGGCTTTACCGACAATGATGTCGCAGCGGGCAAAACGCCCTTATCCGCTGAGGCCTACCGGCGCGAGTATGGCAACGAGATCACACGAGGGCAGGCAGTGGCCTTATCCATGGACACGCTATACGCGCAAATGAGTGGTGAGACCAGAACGTTGGCTGACCGTTTGATCGAGCAAGGTGTCTTTACCCAAGAAAGTTGGAATAGCGTCAAGAAGGATTTTGAGCACACGAAGGGAATTATTCAAACATCGGATGCGGTGAGCACATCGGCATTGCCGCCCTGTCAGTTCCAGACAGTGGACGGTGCGCAATATGCGATTGATTACGCGCCGGACAGTGCGGTGATTTCGCCTGCGCCGGTGGCCGATGTACCGGATTGGACGTTTCATGGTGGGCGCACGGTGTATCGCAGCACAGACGGCGCACTTTGGACGCGTATTTTCCAATTACCGGATAATACACCTGTGCGGATCGGGGATGTCCTTGCTTTTGATGGCACAAGCCTGACGTTCACGGTGCTGGCAGACCCTGGCAGCACAAAATACATGAATTATGTCTTACAGATTGAGGCGACACCGGAACGCGCAACGCTGGTTGACTTGCCATGTGTGACCTGGAAAAAAGAGCAATCGATGCGTGCAATTCAAGCCTGGCTGGATGAAAACTGGTCATAAAGTGAGAGGGGAGCGGTCAAACGCTCCCTTCTTTTTATAGGATAGGGTTGACAAATGGCCCGAGCACGCATATACTAAATACATCAAAACTTTTTGATGTGAGGTGATTGCGTGGAAGTATATCAGGAGCAGGCCAAGGTGTTTAAAGCTTTGTGCGATCCCAAGCGCCTTGCCATTCTCGAACAGCTGCGCAGCGGAGAAAAGTGCGCTTGTGTGTTACAAGAGCCGCTTGCATTGACGCAGTCGGGTTTATCCTATCACATGAAGATTTTGTGTGATTCCGGGCTGGTGGACAGCCGACAGGAAGGGAAGTGGACGCACTACCGACTGAGTGCACAGGGGCGGGAACGTGCGGTACAGCTGCTGCTCGCGCTCACGACACCGAATGCAGACGGTGCACCGAGCTGTTCGGCATGCGGCAAGTAAACGCCATCGACAGGATGGCGTTTCTTACGGCACAAAACATCAAAAATTTTTGATATGAGATAGATACCGGAAAGTGAGGTTTTTCTATGGTCGTATGGCAATTCATCCAAGACCAGATTTTAGGGATGAAGTGGCTGAATGCTCTGATCGACAGGGGACTATCAGCTGTTGGGCTGGATATTACCGGTCGTGTGGGCGGCAGTATACAATTTTTCCTATATGACGTCATTAAGATCACGGTTTTGCTCTGCGTGCTGATTTTCGTCATCTCGTATATCCAGAGCTATTTCCCGTCCGAGCGCAGCAAACGCATTTTGGGACGGTTTCATGGATTAGGTGCGAATGTCGTGTCCGCGCTGCTCGGCACAGTCACGCCGTTCTGTTCGTGCTCATCCATTCCACTGTTCATCGGGTTCACGAGTGCTGGTCTGCCGGTTGGCGTCACATTTTCCTTTTTGATTTCGTCACCGATGGTCGATTTGGGCAGTCTGGTACTGCTGATGAGCATTTTCGGCGTGAAAGTTGCCGTCCTGTATGTGATTGTAGGTCTGGTGATTGCGGTAATAGGCGGTGCGATCATTGAGCGGCTGCACATGGAGCGATATGTTGAGCAATTTATCCTTTCTGCAAGCAGCGTGGACCTGGAATCGCCCGATTTGACCCGTCGTGAGCGTGTCATTTACGCGAAAGAGCAGATGCAGGGCACCTTCCGCAAGGTATTTCCGTATATTCTGATTGGTGTGGGCATCGGTGCGGTGATTCACAACTGGATTCCGGAAAGCTGGATTGAGACCGTTCTGGGCAGCGGCAATCCGCTGGGTGTTGTGCTGGCAACTTTGGTCGGTGTCCCCATGTACGCGGATATTTTTGGAACCATTCCGGTTGCCGAGGCGCTCCTGACCAAGGGCGCACAGCTGGGCACGGTGCTGTCGTTTATGATGGCGGTCACGACTTTGTCTCTGCCCTCACTCATTCTGCTGCGCAAGGCGGTCAAACCCAAGCTGCTCGGCCTGTTTATCGGCATTTGTGTGGTCGGGATCATTTTGGTCGGATATCTGTTCAACGGATTGCAAATCTTTTTGGTATAAATGGAGGTATTGACGATGGGACTGTTTGGAAAGAAGAAAAAAGAGCAGACTTGCAGCTGCGGCGGAGCTTGCACGGCTTCGGCTGCTGAGAACGCAGACGCAGCGGTCAAGGTGCTGGGATCGGGCTGCGCCAAGTGCAACGAGTTGGAGCAGGCGACGCGTGAGGCGCTTGCTGAGCTGGGCATGGACACGACGATCGCGCACGTCACCGACTTTGCACAGATCGCGGCATACGGTGTGATGACCACGCCGGCACTGGTGGTGGACGGCAAGGTCGTGTCGTACGGTAAGGTGCTCAGCAAGGAACAGGTCAAGACGCTCATTGAGCAGGCGAGAGGTGTAAAATGAATCAAAAACCCAAGGTAGCATTCGTTTGTGTCCATAATTCCTGCCGCAGTCAGATGGCGGAAGCGCTTGGAAAGCTGCTTGCAAGCGATGTGTTTGACAGTTTTTCTGCCGGCACCGAGACCAAACCGCAGATCAACCAAGATGCGGTGCGGCTGATGAAGGAGAGTTACGGCGTAGATATGGAGCAGACCCAGTACAGCAAGCTGCTGTCTGATATTCCGCCGGTCGATGTGGTTATCACGATGGGATGCAACGTGCAGTGCCCGAACCTGCCCTGCAAACATCGGGAGGACTGGGGACTGGATGACCCGACTGGACAGCCGGATGAAGTATTTTTGGATGTCATGGAACGTATCCATGAAAAGGTGAGCATGCTCAGAGATCGTTTGGCACAGCCCGGCGGTGTGCTGTGAGCATAAAAAGACGGCTCGATCGTTGAGATCGAGCCGTTTATTTTTGGAAAGATTATACCAGCTTGTTGACCAGTTCCTTGAATCGGTCACCGCGCTCCATGAAGTTCTTGAAGCAGTCGAACGATGCGCTTGCCGGGCTCATGATGACCACATCACCCGGCTGTGCAACTGCGTTTGCAGTGCGTACCGCAGCGGCCAGGTCGGGAACATCGATGATTTCGGGCTTCTGTGCGCAGTCAGCCTGCTCAACACAGGCGCGAATCTTGGGTGCCGTCGCACCGGTGAGCAGCAAAGTCTTGACGTGCTCACAGATGGGCTTGCCCAGCACATCATACGGAATGTGCTTGTCGTAACCGCCTGCAATCAGAATCAGCTTCTGGTCGAAGGAATTGAGGCCTGCAATGGTGCGGGTCGGGCTGGATGCGATGGAATCGTTGTAGTACTTGACGCCCTCGAACTCGCGCACAAACTCAATGCGGTGCTCAACGCCGCCGAAGGTCTTGGCAACTTCGACAATGTCGCTGTCCTCGCACAGACCCTGTACAATGGCAGCCGCCATCATCACGTTAGAAACATTGTGTGCACCCGGGATGCGGATATCAGCCGCTTCCATCAGCATGCGATCCTGACCGTTCTCGGCAATGTAGATCACGCCATCGCGCAGGTAAACGCCGTTTTCCGGCTTTACAATCTTGCTGCACGTCATGACATTGTGGCCGGGGCCGATGTCCAGTGTACGGGTCACGCGATCATCACTGTTGAGCACCAGACGATCACCCGGCTTCTGGTGGGTGAAAATGCTGGTCTTGGCCTGTACGTACTCATCGAAATCCTTGTGATAATCCAGATGATTGGGGGTCAGGTTGGTGATCGCTGCGATGGACGGACTAAACTGCATGCCCATCAGCTGGAAGGAGGACAGCTCGACGATGGCCAGATCGTCCGCCTGTATGGTGCGCACCTCGGGCAGCAGGGGCTTGCCGATGTTGCCGCCCAGATGACAGGTGCGACCGGCGTGCTTCAGGAATTCGTAAGTCAAAGTGGTCGTAGTGGTCTTGCCGTCCGAGCCGGTGATGCCGATGATCTTGCACGGGCAGACCTGGAAAAACAGCTCCATCTCGCTCGTTACGATGCCGCCGCGTGCGCGGACAGCCTCGAGCGACGGATGACCCGGATGTAAACCGGGGGTACGGAAGACAATGTCTTCGGTCAGTTCGTCCAGATAGTGCTCGCCCAAAATGGTCTGTGCACCCAGCGCGGTCAGCTTGTCATACTGCTCGCCCAGCGCTTCGGCGGTCTTTTTATCGTGTACGGTCACCGCGATGCCTGCTTCGCGCAGCAGGGATACGAGCGGCATATTGCTCACGCCTGCGCCGATGACCGCGACTTGTTTGTCTCGAATGCTTGCTAAATATTGATCCAGTGTCATGATCCAATACCTCTCCCTTTGGTCTTCGTTTATTTTACTCCCTCCAGCTGGATATTTCAAGTTTTTGGGCAGGATTTCAACATTTATAATTGACGAATGAGGCACTTTTAGCGTATAATAAAAATCGCGAGTAATCCTGACGGTCGCGTACCGGCTCGACTGGTATGAGGAAAGTCCGGGCTGCATAGGGTAAGGATAGCAGATAACGTCTGCCGAAGGCAACTTCAGGAATAGTGCAACAGAGATATACCGCCAGAGCTTATGTTCTGGTAAGGGTGGAAAGGCGAGGTAAGAGCTCACCACGCCCCATGGTAACATGGGGGGTCTGTAAACTCTATCCGCAGCAACATCGACAGGAGCTATGACTGACCCGGTCGCTCCAACTGATGGCTTGAGGCGTGCGGCGACGTGCGTCCCAGATAGATGATCGTCCACGACAGAACCCGGCTTACGGATTGCTCGTACCATGAAAAAAGAGACACCGCTTGGTGCCTCTTTTCTTTTACATTTCCTGCATGAGCTGACCCAGCAGTACCTTGCAGCCGGACAGAACATCGGTGAAGGTCTGGTCGAAGTTGCCCGTGTACCACGGGTCAGCGACCTCGCGGGATACACCGGTGTAATCCATCAGCATGCGGATTTTGTCGTCGGGATCGCCGCCGCAGATGCGGCGCATGTTGCGGATGTTGGCAGAGTCCATGCCGATCAAAAGATCGAATCGATTATAGTCCTGACGGTTCATCTGTCTGGCGGCGTGACCAGCACTGCCGATGTTGTGTTCAGCCAGCTTGCGGCGCGCAGGGGGATAGACCGGATTGCCGATTTCTTCGGTACTGGTCGCAGCGGATGCAACCTGAATTTGATCGCCCAGACCGGCCTTTTCCGCCAGATCACGCATGACAAACTCGGCCATCGGACTGCGGCAGATATTGCCGTGGCACACAAAAAGTATCTTCATTTCTTTATCCTCCTGTTTTGGACGCAACGCTGTGTTTGCTGTCAGTATAGCATAGTTTATGCCTTGGACGCAAACCTGCTTGACGTGCATGTGAAAAAGCATATCATATATATAAAGGAGGTGAGACGATGAACTGTCCGTTTTGTCTGCAGGAGATGGAGGACGGTGTTCTTCAGAGCACGCACGGCATGTATTGGCTGAAAGAACCGGTGCGTTTTCCGATAAAGCCGTCAAGCAAGAAGGAAGCGCAGTCGGTGTTTACTATGGAGACTGCGCGGGATTTTCCGTTCATTCGCGGGCATCGATGTCCGAATTGTCACGCCATTGTGATTGACCCTGAATAAATGGATTGGTGCAAAACAAAAAGGACACCGCTAAGTGTCCTATCATAACAGTTTTTGAGCTTGCAGCGCCGCACGAGCGGGATACGATACTTCTTCACTCTTCGCTATTACTTATTCCTTCCAAAAATCCCGAGAGAGCGGGAAAGGTGAGAGAAGAGTGAAAAGTGAATAGGGAATAAGTAAAAATCCCGAGCGCGGTTGCATTCGGGATTTTTGGTGCAGATGGTGGGACTTGAACCCACACGCCCTTGCGAGCACTAGCACCTGAAGCTAGCGCGTCTGCCATTCCGCCACATCTGCATATTTATTCGAATGTGGTGCGAGTGACGGGACTTGAACCCGTACGCCTTATGAGCACACGCCCCTCAAACGTGCCTGTCTACCAGTTCCAGCACACTCGCATTTCTTCACATTTTGTTCTGCTCATCAGCAGCTATTATATTATAGTATACTTGGAAGGTGATGTCAATAAAAAGGAAAAATAAAAAATGGATAAAACGGACGAAATAAAATAATAGTTTATTGTACAAAAAGACGGAAGAATGCAGTTGACTTTTATTCCAAAAGAATGTATACTAACATTGTAAACAAAAGAAAGAGGTGCTTGAGGATGCGTATCACGCACGAGGCAGACTATGCAATCCGTGTTGCTTTTTGTCTGGCAGAATGCGGCGGTAAGCTCGGCGCAAAGGAGATCTCTGAACGGACCGGCGTTACCCTTCGGTTTGCACTCAAGATTCTGCGAAAGCTGATCCAAGCTGAGATGGTTCGATCTTATAAAGGTGCCAATGGCGGCTATGAGCTGGCAAAGGAACCTGCTGAAATCAGCATGGGTGCGATCATAGAATGTATTGATGGCCCGATCACGATCAATCATTGCTTGTGCAATGAGTTTGAGTGTACCAGAGTGCAGTCCAAGAGTATCTGCAATTTCCGTAAGGTCTTTGGATCGGTCAATACCATGATCCGAGACGAGCTTTACCGTGTTACATTAGACCAATTTTTACATTAAAAACATTTAGGAGGAAATTATTATGAAGTTCGTATGTTCCGTATGCGGTTATGTTCACGAAGGCGACGCAGCACCGGCTGAGTGCCCGATCTGCCATGCTCCGGCTGACAAGTTTGTCGCTCAGACCGGCGAGATGACCTGGGCTGCTGAGCACGTTGTAGGCGTTGCAGCAGACGTTCCGGAAGACATCAAGAAGGACCTGCGTGCTAACTTCGAGGGCGAGTGCACTGAGGTTGGTATGTACCTGGCAATGGCTCGCGTAGCACATCGCGAGGGTTACCCGGAGATCGGCCTGTACTGGGAGAAGGCTGCATTCGAAGAGGCTGAGCACGCTGCAAAGTTTGCAGAGCTGCTGGGCGAGGTTGTTACCGCTTCCACCAAGAAGAACCTGGAGATGCGCGTAGAGGCTGAGAACGGTGCTACCATGGGTAAGACCGATCTGGCAAAGCGTGCAAAGGCTCTGAACCTGGATGCAATCCATGACACCGTTCATGAGATGGCTCGCGACGAGGCTCGTCACGGCAAGGCATTCAAGGGCCTGCTGGAGCGTTACTTCGGCTAATTGACCTGAATTTCCAAGAGGGAATCACGAAAGTGATTCCCTCTTTTTTTGTCGTTTGCAAGCAGCAGAGCGGCAAGGGAACAGAATGAGTAAATATGGTATTTTTCATGATATAAAGTCAGGGGAATAAGGCGATATAGCAAGATTTTTAAACGAATTCATGGAAGATGGAAGCGTATTTATTGCTAAATGTGCACTAAATTAGTCTAATAAATTACAGAAAATGAGAGAGAAATACTGCGCACAATAAACACATGATTTTGGATACCACTTTAGTAGAATTTGTAACTTAGCAACAAACAGAAGAAAAATATTTTATAAATTTTGTGCAAAACGATTGACAAAATTTGAGAAAGCGGGTAATATACCAACAACCCAAACAGACTGAAGCCATTCAGTCAAAATTTCGCCCGATTGAAAGGGTGAGAAACAAATGAGATTTACAGCAAGAAGACTGATCGCAAGCCTGAGTGTTCTGGGATTGTTGGCTGCGCAATCAACTGCGTTTGCCGTTGATGAGCAGAAGAAAGTCGAATTCTTTGAAGGCAAGGAGTTTGCCGGCGCAAGCGAGAGCGCGAAGGACGACACGACCATTGACCTGACCAAGTCCAAGGTAAGTGCAGATGGCCTGTCTTCGATCAAGGTTCCTTATGGCTATATCGTAAAGCTGACCGAGAAGAGCGGACATGAGTCCATTCTGCTGTCCGAAGGCAATTACAATGATCTTGGTAAGTTTGGCTGGGACAATTACGCAGCGACGGCTAAGGTGAAGCATTATTCGGCACTGGAATACGAGCTGCAGGCCGCACGTGTTCAGAAGGTCAAGGAAGTCGTCTCTGCGCGAGAAAAGGAGCTGAACACAGCGCTGCGCGGTGATGCGATTGCGCAGAAGACTGACGTTGGTGTGGACAATCTGCGTGTCGAGCCGGTCGAGGGAAATCACGAGGAAAAGACCGAGCTGATTTTCACTGGCAACACCCGTCTGACCAACACAACAGGTCAGAAGCAGACGCTGACCAGCCAGGCATTTGACTTTGCTGAGAGCAACACGATTTCGGCAACCACCACCAACTCGATCGGCACTTCGGTTTCGGCTTCCGCAACCTTCAACATCCCGATTGTTGGCAGCCTGAATACAACCATTTCCACCCAGTACAACTTCTCCAAGGCAGATACCAAGAGTGAGAGCAAGACCGTGACGTACAAGATTCCGTCTCAGTCCATTACGCTCGAGCCCGGTCAGACCGTTGAAGTGCGTGCACGTCTGGAGAAGGTTAAGACCGCAGGTAAGGTTCGACTGATCGGTGACATCAACGGCACGGAAAGCGGCTATGTAAATCTGCAGAAGCTTATAGGCGATATTGGACTGGTTCCGACGCCCGATCACAAGCTGACCAACGGCTTGGTTTACAAGTGGAAGAGCTTTGAGAAGAAGCCGTATGAGTTGTCTTTCAGCAACCAGCACGTTGAAGGTGAGGGTGCGTATCAGGCAGAGTACGGTTCCAACCTGTACATCGATGTTGTGGATGTAAGCACCAACAAGGTTCAGACCGTTCAGGCAAATGCAACCGAGACGCAGGGTGATCGCTCCGCAAACGGTAGCAGCAAGGATGCTGTTGAACTGACTGCAAACACAGGCACTTTCGACATGACCAAGTAATCACCTGTGATCATACCGATACAGTGTGCCGCTTGGCAAATGGAAATTCCGTCAATTTAAGACTGCATATTCGGTAGGATACGAAAAAGAGCCGCTGTAGTGTCAAGAGACACGGCAGCGGCCTTTCTGTGCGTTCAGAGCGTAGTTTCTTTGCTGCAAGGACAGGCAATGCGGGGTGAAGTGCTGTCGCAGCATACAAAATCAGTGTCAATGTAGTGTGCGAAGCATTGTACCTGAATATTGCGCGGACAGCACAGGCCACAAGTGTGATCGTTCAGGGCATCGGGCAGGATGAATTTGATGCACTGTACCGTGATATCCTGACAGGCCGGGTTTTGATGGGCAGGGACAACAAAGGTCTTGAGTCCGCGCGGTTCCTGATTGCCGCAGACGGTTTCGGAGAGTACAACGGCCAGTGCGACTCGTTTGCCGGGGCAGACATCGCGCAGGGTCACGCTCAGCTGAACGATCGAGCCCTGTGAGGACAGAGAAAGTGCACCGGCGTCGATCACAACAGCGTCCGAACAGCTGGAAATTGTGAAGTCAATGGGCGTAGGGCAGAGCTCAGGCGCGAATGTAGTGTCACAGGTGACGGTCACGACCGGGTCGGGGAACTGTACGACGTTTTGTTGTGCGTCCTGATAGTGAATGGACTGATTGACCGCCTTGGTGCCCGAAGTTTCCGCGGTATGCTGGATGAAAAACTGCAAAACGGCACCCTCGGATGCACTCACACCCAGTTCGGGGATGGTCCACTGGATGGTGTGCGCATCGATCATGTGCGCGCTGCCCTGATCGGGTGGGAGCAGGCTGGAGATGGTGAAATCGGGGTGAATGACCTCATCGATTACGATATCGGTTGCACCGGGTTTGCTGATATCGGCGGCGAGATCAGCAAAAAACTGTTCCAGCTCGCTATCATCCGGCGTAATCAGGACATAGGATGCAGGCGGCGCGCTGGCCCAGGTTTCGAGTGCGGTGACATCCAGACCACCCGAGCCGTCCAGACCGATGCAATAAATGGTGATGCCGTCATCTTTCGCAGCCGTCGCGATGGGCGTCGGGTTGGGGCCGGCTGTGGTGTTGCCGTCGGTGAATAGGACGATCACTTTGCGATTGGGCGAAGCTGCATCAAAGAGCTGGACGGCTTTGGTGAATGCGTCCGCGTGATTGGTGGAGCCGCCAGCACTCAGACTGTTCACGGCTGCGTCCAGTGCGGCAACCGAGGTAATCAGCTGCGTGTTTGCCGTCGCGGACGCGGCGAAGCTGACAATACCGATGCGGCTGCCCGAACCAATTGTACCGTCGTTCGCGCCGCCAGTTGATTGCGAGATAACTTCGATGAACTTTTTTGCACCGGATTTCATGCTTTGCAGGGGCTGTCCGGTCATGCTGCCCGAGCGATCGAGTACCAGTACGATATCGGTGGGATTGGTCAGAATATTGGGTTCTGCAGTCAGCGCCAGTGTGACCAGCAGCGTGCCGGTGCAGTCGATCTGGTCGGTGTTGATGGTTTTATTTGCGAATGTAACGCCCATGCGTGTCTCCTCCTTGTGTTCGATATGGTCATCTTATGTGAGAAGAGACAGCAAGGTCACAAAAAAGTGAGAGACGACCTGTAAAAGGTCGTCTCTCAAGAAACATGATAGGAAAAAGGTAGAAAGAGAAGATAGCGTAATTAGCGATGCTTGCGATTGTCTCGCTGCTGGCCGCCGCGCAGAACGCTGTGACCATACTGCTGCATCTGTAAATCAACTAAACCGTCAAAAAATTCACGAAATTTCATTATAATAAAGCTCCTTTTTACATAGAAGAGGGTGATTACTTATGGGACTTGCCTGCCGGACGGCGGGACATGGGGGACTGATGTCCGATGGTCAAGCTGTTCAGATACAGCTCGTTGGACGCGGTCAGACCTTGGAAAAATTCTTTGATACGCATTGTCTTTGCGCCTCCTTGTTTTTTGATGATCCCATTATACAAAGGAATTGCTCAGAAGTCCACCATTATACTTGTTGATTTTATCCAATAGAATGTAGTATTATTTGTGTAGAACTTACAATACAAAATCAAAAAGTTCCAACATATCACCAAGATGCGCGTTTTATGCCTCATAACCGATGAAAAAATAGCAGGCGCCAGAGAGAAAAACAGAAACAAATATTATGCAAATTGCGCAGAGAAAGGAAAGATGTGAAAACGGCTGCATTCGTGAACTTGCACCGGACAGACCTGCGTGCTATAATGGCCGCAGAATCTGGAGGGAGGAAGACGAGATATGGAAACCGAAAAGGAACGCATGCTGCGCGGGGAATTGTACAACGCAGAAGATCCTGCATTGGCGCAGGAGCGCGTAAGAGTCAAGGAAATTTGTTGGCAGATCAATCACCTGCCAATTTCCGAGGAAGCGCAGCGCAACCAGCTGCTTGTTCAGCTGCTGGGCAGCACCGATGGTGCATTTACCATTCTTCCCGATTTCTGGTGTGATTACGGCAGTAATATTCATATCGGCAAGAACTTTTTTGCCAATCATGGTCTGGTCGTGCTGGACGGCGCGCCGGTAACCATTGGAGACAACGTGTTCATTGCACCCAATGTCGGCCTGTACACAGCCGGTCATCCGCTCAATGTCAGACAACGCAACCGCTATTTAGAGTATGCAAAGCCTATCACGATCGGGAACAATGTCTGGATTGGCGGCGGTGTGCAGGTCATGCCGGGTGTGACGATCGGCGATTGTTCGGTGATCGCAGGCGGCAGCGTCGTAGTCAAGGACGTGCCTGCGGGCGTTGTCGTCGGCGGCAATCCGGCACGGGTGATTCGCGAACTAACCGAAGAGGAAATTAGTGAATAGTGAATAGTGAATAGTGAATAGGTAAGAAGTGAAAAAACAACAACACCGATTCCTTATTCACTCTTACTTCTTCCTTAAACGAAAAAAACCGCCTGTGAAGGCGGTTTTTTCGTTTTAGTTCTTGGGACGCAGAACGCGCAGTGCGTTTTGCAGGCACAGGACGGTTGCAAGGGTGTCCAGCAGAACGGCCAGCCACAGCCAAGCCACACCGGCAAAGCCAAGCAGCAGGATGATGAGCTTGACCACCAGTGCCAGAATGATATTCTGACGTGCGGCACGTAGGGACAGGTAAGACAGGTCGAATGCGTGGCAGATGGCCTGCGGATCGGAGGTCAGGAAGACCAGATCAGCCGCCTGCAGAGCAGAGGGAGCGCTCGGACCCATGACAGCCGTGACCGCTGCGGCAGACGAAGCGCTATCGCTGACGTACAGTGCTGCACCATGTGCGCGTTCGGTCTCTTCGAGAACGGTGTCGCGCTGGTCGGGAGAGACGCCTGCCTGTACTTCCTGAATATCGAGCTGTGCGGCGAGCGCTTCCGCCTGTTCAGAAGAAGACGCAGTCATCAGCACGGTGGTCAGACCGAGTGCACGCAAACGCTTCATGGTCGTCTTAATACCGGGCTTTACCGCCTCGGTGATGTGCAGGACGCCGGCAAAGCGACCGCCTGCGGCGACCAGTACATCGGTACCCGACTCAGCGGGGGTGTAGCCGGACAGGTCGACGTGCGCAGCTTCAAGCAGCGAACGGTGACCGCACAGAACGGTCACGCCAGAGATCATGGCGACGATGCCCTGACCGGGGATTTCCTGTACGCGGCTGGGCGGAACGACCTGCATATTGCGTTCCTGTGCTGCCATGCGGATGCAGCGCGCGAATGCATGGTCGGCGTTCAGCTCACAGCTTGCCGCCATAGACAGCAGCGCCGATTCGTTCATGCCCGGAGCAGGAACGACGGCCTGTACTTCCAGCTTGCCACGGCTGAGGGTGCTGTACTGTTCGAGTACGATGGTGCGGATGTCCTTGAGGGACTCAAGTACCGAACCGCCGCGGAACAGAATGCCGTGCTCGGCACCCGCGCCAATGCCCGAGAACAGGGCAAGCGGAACGCTGAGAATGAGTGCACCCGGATAGGAAACGACCAGGAAGGTCAGGCCGGTATGTACCCAGCGCGCCCATTCGCCGGTGATAAACGAGGGAATGAGGGCGGTCAGGACGGCGAGCAGAACAATGATCGGGGTGTAGATACGGGAGAAGCGCAGGAAACGGCGCTCCATCTGGGACGAGTCGGCAGCAGCGGTTTCCACAGCTTCCAGAATGCGGGTGACCAGTGCGTCAGGCAGGGCGTGCGTGACTTCGAGCTGAAGTGCGCCCGTACCGTTGATGCAGCCGGATACGATCGCAGTGTTGGGTGCGACTGCCATCGGTGCAGCGCTGCCCGTGATGGGGGAAGTGTCCAGACGACTCTGACCGGCACGGACGATACCGTCCAGCGGGATGCGGTCACCCGGACGAATGAGCAGCAGATCACCGACCTGTGCTTCGGCAGCCGGAATGGTGTGTACAACACCCTGATTGTCGATGCGGTGAACGACTTCTGGACGCATATCAACGGCGGAGAGGATGTGGCGGCGATGCTTTGCGACGGTGCGCTGCTCGAACCACATACCCAGACGGTAGATCAGCATGACCAGAGCGGCTTCGACATAAGCGCCCATGGCGATGACGCCCAGCGTCGCGAGCGACAGCAGTACGTTGGCATCGAACACACGGCCATTTTTGATCGTGCCCAGTGCGGATAACAGGATATCTCCGCCCAGAATGACATAGGACAGGCAGAGAATGAACATGGGAATCAGCGGAATCTGCGGCAGGAAGAACTGCGCGAGTGCACCCAGAATCAGAAAGGCGACACCGGCAATCAGTCCGCGCATTTGGCCGGGCTTGTGGAATTCCTGACGGTTGCGCGGCGCGTGCGACAGCGGTACCAGCTCAACGCTGGGATCGATCGACATGCAGATGCGTCGAATCTGGTCCAGACGTGCATCCGGATCATCGGCCAGGAAGCGCAGCTGCTGGGTAGCATACACGACGACAGCGTCGGAAATACCGGTCAGCTTGCGCAGTTTTTCCTCGATGCATGCGGCAGTGTGCGCGCTGCTCAGATTTTTGAGCAGATAGACGCGGTAATTGTCCTCGTCTGTACGCTTGCGGGGCGGTTCCACCTTGGGACTGTCGCCCACTGGGATGGCCTCGGGCTGTTCGGGAACTTGCAGCGGCTCTGCCGGAGGTGCCTCGTCGGTGTCCTCGTCTGGCAGATCGGAAAACGGCTCGAATTCATCGAGCGGATCGGACTCGTCAAGTGACTCAGGCTGCACGTCCTCATCGGTATCTTCATCAAACGACGGAAGCGCTTCTGTATCTTCCGCAGGCTCGTCCGCGGGTGCGGGCTGTGATACATCTTGGTCTTCGTCGGGTGTATCTCCAAAAATTGCTAAGAGATCTGCGTCAAGCAGCGAATCATCCTCGTCAGAGGACGGGCTTTTGCGCGTGGGCTCCAAGCTCATACGATCAACTCCTTTGTGGGAATGCGCAGGTAAAAAATGCTTTTGTATATGCGGACACATATACAATCTATATGATAGCGCAAATGATAGGCGATGTCAATGTTCTGGGCTGGAAAACGAGGAAAATGGCACAAAGAAGCAGAGTTTGGTACAAAAACGCAGAGATTGCCTAAAGAGGGGAGACAAGAAAGAGAGAGGGTGATATACTGAAGGAGCGGAGCAGAAAACACAGTCCGGTTGGTAGTCCGGGCACAGCGGAACCTCCGCTGTCAGTAACCTGCCTCCTTTGGTTGTCCGTGCTTCGTGATGCGCAGATTAAAGGAGGAAAACATGATGGACTGCATCACAGCAAGGCTCACGGTATTTTTTGAGGAACCCTTTTGGGTGGGCGTGTTTGAGCGTCAGACAGCAGGAAAGTTAACGGCCTGCAAGGTGACGTTCGGCGCCAGCCCAAGTGACGGAGAGGTTTACGCCTATTTCCTGAGAAATTGGCGCACCTTGCGTTTCAGTCCGCCGATCGATGGGCAAGCCGTCCGGTATGTACGCAATCCAAAGCGGATGCAGCGTTTGGCTGGGCGGGAGATCACCCAGGGGATCGGCACCAAGGCGCAGCAGGCGCTTCAAATGCAGCGCGAGCAGAACAAGCGGGAACGTCTGGAACGCTCGCGGCAGCAAAAAGAGGCCGAGGCCGAACGGCGATTTGCGCTCAAGCAGCAAAAACGCCGGGAAAAGCACAAAGGCCACTGAAGCAAAAAAACCGCTCCCTCGGGAGCGGTTTTTTTCAGTGAATAGTGAAGAGTGAATAAGTAAGAAATAACGAAAGACGACACTTATTCCTTCTTCACTCTTACTTTTTCCTTATTTACGGATTCTGCTTGTTGGGTTCCTGCTCGCAGTAGATGCAGCGATACTTGCCATTTTCACCGAGAACGAAGATGTGATCGATCTCTTCCTCGATGGTGGTGATGCAGCGCGGGTTGCGGCAGCGGATGACGTTCTTAAGCGTCTTGGGCTTAACCAGCTTCTTCTTCTCGACGATCTTGCCGTCGCGGATGATGTCGATGGTGATATCGGGATCGAGGTAGCCCAGAACATCCAGGTCGAGGTCGATCATGGACTCGATCTTGATGATGTCCTTGTGGCCGTGCTTGCCCGAGCGGGCGTTGCGGATGAGTGCGACGCAGCAGTCGAGCTGGTCGAGGCCGGCCAGATGATAGATCTGCATGCCGGTGCCTGCCTTGATATGGTCGATAACGATACCGTTCTGGATGGAATCAATATTCAGCATAAGATGTTAGACCTCCTTGTCAGCCAGACCCAGCAGGGTCATGATGAGCGCCATGCGGACATAGACACCATTTGCAGCCTGCTCGAAGTAAGCAGCGCGCGGGTCCTCGTCGACCGGCAGAGCGATCTCGTTGACGCGCGGCAGCGGATGCAGGACAGCCATATCGGGCTTTGCCAGCTTCATCTTGTCAGCGGTCAGGATGTAGGTATCCTTCAAGCGGATGTAATCCTCTTCGTTGAAGAAGCGCTCACGCTGTACGCGGGTCATATAGAGGATATCGAGCTGGGGCATAGCCTCTTCCAGGCTGGTCATCTCAACATATTCAATGTTGTTGGGCTTGAGTGCCTCAGTGATGACGTAATCGGGAACGCGCAGCTCCTCGGGGGAGATGAGGACGAAGCGGATGCCCGGGTAGCGGGAGAGGGACTTGATGAGCGAGTGAACGGTACGGCCGAACTTGAGGTCACCGCACAGACCGATGGTCATGTCGGACAGACGACCCTTGCGGCGGTAGATGGTGAGCAGGTCGGTCAGGGTCTGGGTGGGGTGCTGATGACCGCCGTCACCGGCATTGATGACCGGGATGGAGGAGTAATGCGCGGCACGTCTGGGAGCGCCTTCCTTGGGATGACGCATTGCGGCGATGTCCGCATAGCTCGAAATAACGCGAATGGTGTCGGCAACCGATTCACCCTTGGAAGCAGAGGACGAATCCGCGCTCGAGAAACCGAGTACCGAACCGCCGAGGTTGAGCATAGCAGCCTCGAAGGACAGGCGGGTACGGGTAGAAGGCTCATAGAACAGGGTAGCCAGCTTCTTGTGTGCGCAGACCTCCTGATACTTGGACGGGTCAGCGACGATGCGGTTTGCGAGCGAGAGCAGGTCTTGCGTCTCCTCTACGGTAAAGTCAAGCGGATCAATCAAATGACGCATAATATCCTCCTTAAGAATATAATTTTAGGCAAATAAAGCATAAAAACAAGCGGTTTGATTCTTAATAATATGATATTCGGAAGCAGAGGGCTTGTCCAGAGGAAAACCGAAAAAGGGCAAAATTTTTTTGCCCGTCTGACAGAGCAGCGCGGGCAGGAAGGGAAGGGGGCAGGCCCCATCCCTTCCAGGAATGTGTCGGGTACCGGTTAAGATTCGGCATCAATATAACTGTAAAGGGTATATTTGGAGATGCCGTAGTATTTGGAGATCTTGTCGCCCGATTTTGTGATGAGGAAAGCACCATTTTTGTTGAGGAACTGAATGGCGCGGATCTTGTCCTCCTTGGTCATCAGAGCGACCGGCTTACCGACCAGGCGTGTGGACTGTTCGATCAGTTCGTCGAGCAGTTCACCGACACTCTGCACGATGCGTTCGGGTTCCTTTTCCTCAGCGGCTTCGGCGGTCGAGAGCAGCGGCTTTAAGCTGCTTTCAAACATGAGAAGACCGGTGATGTCGAGGTTGATGGCCAGGATGTAGCGCAGATGACCGGCCTCGTCCCGCAGGTACATGGTAGAGCTTTTGAGGATCTTGCCGTCCTTGGTGCGGGTGAGGTATCCCAGATGGTCTTCTACTGTATCCCCGTGCTGCAGGGCGTCGAGTACGACATGGGACGGGCCATCGCCGAGCTTACGGCCGGTGACATGACCGTTTTCGATGGCGACGATGGAGTGCTCGATGTCACAGTCGGCCAGCGAGTGCACCACAACCTCGCAGTTTGTACCGAACTGCAGTGCAAGCCCGTGCGCGATCTGGCGCAGGGCGTCCAGAGAAAGTTCTTGCATCATGGGTATGTCGCTGCCTTTCGTTTGTTGGGATTTTCGGGTTCCGTCTATATTAAAAAAATTATAGCATAAGCGGGCGGGAAATACCATAAAAAGTTTTATGCGCAAAAATATTTTTTTGCAAATCGGTGAAATGGTAAAAAAGAGGGGGTTTGGGGTGTAAAAATGTAGGAAAATCCACCAAAAGTTCAGGAACTTGATCAAATGGCCAAACTGCACAAAAAAGGGGCTAAATATTTTTTATAAAACCAAAAAATTTTTTAGGAAAGTGCATTGACTTTTGCTCGGAAGATGATAAGATGGAAGCATGATAGGCAATGGAAATTCGACAACAATATGCCTGATTTTATGGAAGGTTGGATAGACATGGATCAGATCAAATGGGTTCGTAATGAGATGCCGAAGACCGACGACAAGCAGCTCGCGGTCATGAGTCTGGAGAACGTTGCAAAGGCGCGTGCGTTCCACGAAAGCTTCCCGCAGTACGCGGTCACGCCGCTGGCTGGTCTGTCGGGTATGGCAAAGCATCTGGGTATTTCTGGTGTATACGTCAAGGACGAAAGCTACCGCTTCGGCCTGAATGCATTTAAGGTGCTCGGCGGTTCGTTCGCAATGGCAAACTACATCGCAGAGGAGCTCGGACGTGATGTTTCCGAGATGACTTACGATTATCTGACCAGCCAGAAGCTCAAGGATGAGTTCGGTCAGGCTACTTTCTTTACCGCAACCGACGGCAACCACGGCCGCGGCGTTGCATGGGCTGCCAACAAGCTCGGACAGAAGGCAGTTGTCCTGATGCCCAAGGGCAGCGTTAAGTCGCGCTTTGACAACATCGCAAAGGAAGGCGCGAAGGTTACCATCGAGGAAGTCAACTATGACGAGTGCGTTCGCCGCGCAAATGCGATGGCTGAGAAGACCGAGCACGGCGTTATGGTACAGGATACCGCTTGGGACGGCTACGAGAAGATCCCGGCATGGATTATGGAAGGCTACGGCACCATGGCAAGCGAGGCGGCAGAGCAGCTCAAGAAGGCTGGCGTTGACCGTCCGACCCACATCTTCGTACAGGCTGGTGTAGGTTCTCTGGCTGGTGCGGTACAGGGTTACTTCGCAAACCTGTTCCCGGACAACACCCCGACCACCGTTATCATGGAAGCACAGGCTGCTGATTGCCTGTATCAGGGCGCAAAGGCCGCTGATGGCAAGATCCGCTTTGTAGACGGCGATCTGCAGACCATCATGGCTGGTCTGGCTTGCGGCGAGCCCAACACCATTTCCTGGGACATTCTCAAGAACCACTCTTCGTTCTTTGTATCCTGCCCCGACTGGGTATCTGCAAAGGGCATGCGTATGCTGGGCGCTCCGGTCAAGGGCGATCCGCAGGTCGTTTCCGGCGAGTCCGGTGCGGTCGGCATGGGTCTCTTGGCAACGCTCATGGAGTCGGACGAGTACAAGGAGCTGCGTGAGGCCATCGGCCTGGACGAGAACAGCGTTGTGCTGATGTTCTCCACCGAGGGCGACACCGATCCGGAAAACTACCAGGCAATCGTCTGGGGCGGCGCACACGCAACCAAGTAAACAAGAGGTCATAACAGAAACGTTTTAAAAGATACACCGATTGGATTTTTTAGGAGGTTTATGAACATGGATTTACAGGCAATCAAGCAGGCAGCGGAAGGATATAAGGCCGATATGACGGCATTCCTGCGCGCAATGATCTCCCATCCGAGCGAGAGCTGCGAGGAGAAGGAAGTCGTTATGTGCATCAAGGCTGAGATGGAGAAGCTGGGCTACGACGAAGTAGAGATCGACGGCCTGGGCAACGTCATCGGCTGGATGGGCGAGGGCGACAAGATCATCGCCA
>NHCFR00700__coassemble_1281_pt1 | contig 20646 bp, 13 predicted proteins | sample NHCFR00700__metabat2_high_PE_034 | metagenome-assembled genome bin NHCFR00700 | reverse complement strand
GAGCCTCTGTCAATAAGTTTTTTCATTTTTTTGAAGTTTATTCAAAAAAACTTTGTAACTTATCAGATTTTCTTCGTGGCATGCCGTCCTCAAACAGACAGCTTAAATATAATACCACCAGCTTTTCCCAAAGTCAACGGTTTTCTCGTGATTTTCCGAAAAATTTCGGGCAGGCCGTCCATGAGACAGTCTGCCCGGTTTGCTATCAAATATACACGGTGCTATGGCTGGTAAAGAAATACAGCGCGCGGCCTAAAACCGGCTTGTCGAAAATCTTCTCGATCGCGGTCTGGTACGCATCCAGCTGGGGCCGATACTGCTCGGCACGCTCGAGCGCTCCCTTTTTGGTCACGCGGTCGGTCTTAAAGTCCACGATCAGGAAGCCGTCCGCCGTCTCGGTCATGCAGTCCACGACACCTTGCAGCAGCACTTCTTCCTCTGTCCCCGCGGCTTCTGGATAATAGTCCGCCGCCGGAACGGTGACCGAAAACTTAAACTCGCGCCGCAGCTCGCCCGTCTGCATGTGCTTCCGATAAAGATCAGACTGGAAAAATGCCTCGATGCGCTCGGGTTCGACCGCGTCCGCCTGCTCGGGTGACAGAATCGCTCGCTCGCGCAGGCGTGCGATCTCCTCCCGCACCCGTCCGTCGGCGCACGCGTCAAAATCGCAGAACTGCATAAACAGATGATGCGCTGTGCCGCGCTCGGCCGGGGTCAGGCCGCGTACCTGCTGCTCAAAGTCCGGTCTGCGCAGCGCCGGTGCCGGCCGAACCGGTCGGGTGTCCTCGGCGGCTTCGACCGACTTATAATCGGTCTTGCGTCCGGTCGCGGTCAGCTTGGCCGGGATATCGGCCAGTGCGGCATCGGGATAATCGAGCGCAGGCGGCACGGCGGGCAGATCGGCAAAGGCCACCGGTTCAGCGGTCTGCGACTGCCAGCCGGTCAGCTCGCTCGGCTTCTTATAATAGAAAGCGATCTCATCCGGCGCTTTGCCGTCCATCTCTACAATGCGTCCGGTCACGCCGCGCACCGCGCCTGCCTTGGGATGACGCAGCAGCGGTGCCAAAATCCAGGACATCGGCGTGTGCACGCTTCCCATCGCGTAGGGCGGCAAACTGTCCAGCGCAGCAAAGCGCGCCAGTCGGTCAAGCTGGGTGGCAAACTGCGCCGACGCGCAGGTGATGATGAGTTTTTCTTTGGGGCGCGTCAGCGCAACATATAAGACGCGCAATTCCTCGCTCACCGCTTGCTGTCGCATTCTGGCCGTGACCGCCTGCCGCTCCAAGGTATCATAGCGCACACCGCGGTTCAGATCGCGGCACTTCGCGCCGAAGCCCAGCGACGGATGCACCAGCACAGGTGCGGTCAGGTCGCGTTCGTTGAAGCGCTTGGCCGTGTCCGCGAGCACGACGACCGGGAATTCCAGTCCCTTGGACTTATGGATGGACATGATGCGCACCGCGCCCTCGCCGCCCTCGGCGCGGACAGTCTCGAAATCGTCCCCGTTTTCCTCCATCGAGCGCAGCAAGCGCACAAAGCGGAACAAACCGCGCGTGCCCGACTGCTCAAATCCGCGCGCCCGCTCGAAGAAGGACAGCAGATTGCGCTGACGCTGCGCACCGCCCGGCATGGCACCGAACAGGCCGAGTGCACCGGTCTGGTCGTAGATGCGCCAGAGCAGCTGGTAGACCGGCAGATCACAGGACAGTGCGCGCAGTTCGTCCAGCTCGCGCAGGAAATTCTGCACCTTGGGCGACTGGCTCAGGCGTGCGGCCTCGTAAAAGCTGATTTTGCGGTCCAGCAGTCGGATTTCGGCCAGCTCGTCTTCGGAAAAGTCGTAGAGCGGCGAGCGCATCACGCCGATGAGCTGCACGTCCTGTCTGGGGTTGTCGATGACCGACAACAGCGACACGATGGTGCCGACCTCGGTGGTCTGCATGAGTCCTGCGCTCTCCTCGGTCTGTGCCGCAAGACCGTATTCGGCCAGCGCCGCGCGGTAGGTCGCCGCCCGCGCCTTGGGCGAGCGCATGAGGATGACCACGTCGGAGGCGCGGAGCGGTCTTGTGCTGTCGCTGCCTCGGTCAGTGACCGGAAAACCGCTGTCGATCAGCTCACGGATACGGCATGCCGCCATGCGCGCTTCGAGCAGCGCCTTATCTTCCCCGCTCTCGTCGTCCGCTGTATCCAACAGCCAGACCTCGGTATCGTCGGTGCCCGGTGTCTGCTCGGGATAGTCCGCGCCGACGTACAGCGCTTCGCGGTCGGTGTAATCCAGATCGCCCACCCGCTCGCTCATGACCGCACGGAAAATATAGTTGACCGTATCGAGTACCTGTGCACGCGAGCGGAAGTTCTTGGACAGGACAACGCGACGGCCCTGTCCCTCGGTGGGTTCGTCGGTGAACGACTGGTATTTATCCAGAAAAATATAGGGGTCGGCCAGACGGAAACCGTAGATCGACTGCTTGACATCGCCGACCATAAAGAGGTTATCGCGTGCGATGGCCGAAAAGATGGCATCCTGCACGCCGTTAGTGTCCTGATACTCGTCGACCAGAATCTCGCAGAAAGACGCGGCCAGACGGTCGGCCAGCATGGACGGCTTGCCGTTCTCGTACAGCAGGCGCACGGCAAAATGCTCGAGGTCGTTAAAGTCGGCCAGGCTGCGGCGGCGTTTTTCGGCAGCGAAGGCCTCGGCGAACTGTTCGACCGTATCAATCAGAGCATCGAGCGCCGGGCGCACCAGTGCGCGGTCGTAGGCTGCCTGCTCGGTGGTCACGCACAGCAGTTTACCCTTGATCTCGCCCGCGACCGTCTTCCACTCCTCGCGCAGTCCCTTGATTTCCTCCTGAAATTCCTTGTCCTCATAGCCGCGGATGGTGCCCAGACGGTCAAAGTGCAAGTCCTGTGCAAGTTCGACCGCCTTGTCCCAGTCGTTTGCGTCGATGGCGGCAAGGAGCGCTTCGTCCTGCTTAACATCCGACGTGATGGCCGGGGCGTAAGCCGCCTCGAGCGCTTCGTCCTCGTGCAGCAGCTCCAAGGCGTGATGCAAAAAGGCCAGTCCGTACTGCGCCGCCATGCGTGCCTGATCGAGCAATAACTGACCGTGCGCGGTGTCCGCCGGGCTGCCACCGTCCATCAGGCTGCGGCGTACTTCCTCCAGAAAGCCCTCCGGGTCAGCGTGCGCGCGGGTCTTTTCAAAGGTGTCCAGCACGGCAGCCGCCAGCGGCCTGTCGTCCTGTCCGCTGGTCAGCAGGTCGCACAGTGCGGCAAAACCCGGGTCGTCCTGTGCATATTTGGCTTCCAGCACGTCTTCCAGCACCTCGTCGCGCAGCATGCCCCGCTCGCTCTCGTCCGCCAGACGGAAATCGGGCGGCAGATCGAGTGCGGCAGCCTGTTCGCGCACCAGTGTCAGGCAGAACGCGTGCACGGTGGTGATGCGCGCCTTGTGCACGAGCAGCAGCTGACGGCGCAGACGCGCGTTATCCGGATCATCGGCCAGACGGGCGGCAATCGCGTCGGCCAGCTTGCCGCGCATTTCGGACGCCGCCGCGTTGGTGTAGGTCACGAGCAGAAAGCGGTCGATGTCAACCGGGTCTTGCGGGTCGGTCAGACGGCGGATGACGCGCTCGACCAGCACGGCGGTCTTGCCCGAACCGGCTGCCGCCGACACCAGCAGGTCACTGCCCCGCGCCGTGATGGCGGTCAACTGGTCATTTGTCCACTTGGTCATGGTCTTTTCCCTCCAGCTTGTCCCAAACTTCGCTGTCCTTGAACTTCTTGAGCGGTCGGTACTGGTCGCCCGCGCTCTCGTCAAACCGGCACGCTGCGCGGTAGTCGCAGAACTGACACTGCGGCAGGTTGCCCTGCACGCACGGGTCGGCGCTCACGTCGCCCGCGAGCAGTTCCCGACCCATTTCCAAGAGTTTGGTCTGTGTGTATCGCGCCAGCCGTCCGAATTTCTCCAGATCGGCCACCGACGACACCGCCGCGAGCTCGGGCGTGGGTTCGGGGTTTTTCTTGGTCGGCTTGGCCACTTTGAGTTTGACCGGCAGGAATTTGCCCTCCCCGGTCAGTCCCTTTTCCATGGCTTCCAGAATGTCGATATCATCAGACAGCAGTCCCGACCGCCGCAGCGCACGTTCGCGCAGGGCGTGCAAAGTCTCGTCGTCCTGTGCACGCTCCCCGTCCGGGATGGTATCGCGCACGGGCACGTACAGCACACCCGCCGGACGGATTTCGTTGAGCTCGCCGGTCAGCTTGGCGCGGTAGCGCTCCAAGCCCTCGGTTTGCAGGGCATATAAATAGATAATGAGCTGCATGTTCAGGCCGTTCCACACGTCGGACAGCGAGAACGACTTTTTGCCGCTCTTGTAGTCCATGACGCGCAGGTACAGACGGCCATTTTGGATGTATCCGTCCACGCGGTCGACCTTACCCGACAGCGACACGGTCACGTCATCGTCCTGCACCGTGACCGGCGGCAGGTCGCCGCCGCGCGAGAAGTCCAGCTCGTAGTCGATGGGAACGAAGTCGGACGCGCGAAGTTCGTCAAGGACGTTGTTTAAGATGGTCTCGACGCTCTTGACCAGTCTGCGGAAGAGGGCCTGAAAGCGTGCGGTCTTGTCAGCCAGACCGCCGAGCGTGTCATCGATATAGGTCTGCACGGCAGCGCGGAGCAGTTTTTTGATCGTGCGCGGCTCGGCTGCCATCACGCCGCCCGGCTCGTTTGCCAGCTGCTGCAAGACGGTCTCGAGCACGAAATGGATGAACGTACCGGCCTCGGGTGCGGCAAAGTCGGCGCGTTTGCGCTGCTTGGCCTTGAGTCCGTACTGCATAAAGAAGGCGAAGCGGCAGGAATAGAACTTATCCACACGCGAGGCGGTCAGGTTCAGGCGCTTGCCGTACAGTCCCTCGATGACCTCCCGATCGTGCAGCGGGCCGCGTGCAGGCGACCAGCGATGCGCACGGCGGACAAGTTCGGTATCTGCGCAGTGATTCAGCGCGGCACAAGCCGCCGGGGAGCGATCGTCTCCGAGGGCAGCGCATGCAAGCTCGGCGGTCGGACGCGGCGCTTCCAGCGCGTCGGTGTCCGGGTCGGCGGTCTGGATGGTCAGTCCGTCCAGTCGAGCGCAGAATGCGCCGATCAGGTAGGACGGACGGCACGGGCTGCCGTCGGCTGCCGCGGCGTGGTAAGACAAAATGAGCTGTTCGGTCGGACAGGCGATGGCCTTGTAGATGGTCTCCTGCTCCATGAGCATGCGCTCGGCACCAAAGGCCGACAGCGTCATGCCGATGCCGTCGAGTGCCAGTCGGTCGGTCTCGGTGAGCACGGCCGACGGGCCGGGTGCCTTGGGCAGCACACCGTCGTTGCAGCCCAGCACGATCAGATACTTGACCTGTCCGCTGCACACGCGGTCAATGGCGCCGCAGGTCACGCGGTCGAGCGAGACCGGAATCGCGCCTACGTCGTACTCGGACAGGACGAGGTGGAACAAAGTCGAAAAGCGTGCCGCGGTCATGGGCGCGTCACCGCACACCCACACGGTCTGTTCCATCGCGCCGACCAGAATCTCCCACAGCTGACGGTACTCGTCGGCCAGCTGCAAGCGGCCTGCCGCCTCATGCGCCTGCGCACGGTCGGTCATGCGGCCAGCGGTGTCCTCGACTTCGAGGAAGGCGTACAGCGCACGCACGCAGTCCCCGGCGGTCTGAGCATGCTTGAGCGCTGCTTGCAGGGTGACGAAGGGTGAAATGATACGCTCACGCAGTTCGTTGAGCGTGTCCAGACGGGCTTTGGCGTCGTCGTCCAGCGCAAGGCCGTAGCCGTCCGGGTGATTCTTCCACGGCTTGTTCCATCCGCCGCCGCGCACGCGCCAGGTCAGGACATAGTTTTCCAGCTGGTCGATCTCGTCCGGGTCGGCCGCGCACAGGCCGGTCTTGAGACAGCCGAACACGTCCTCGTACCTGAGACCGTTTGCCGCCGCTTCCAGCGCACCGGTGACCAGCGCGAGCGGTGGTTTTTGCAGCAGATCGGCCTTTTCGCTCAGGAAGATGGGCACGTCGTAGCGCGCCATGGCCATTTCGAGCGCAGCCGCATAGCTGTCGCCATCGCGAGCCGCGACCGCGAAGTCGCGCCAGTGCGCACCGGTCTCACGCACCATGCGGCGAATGAGTGCGGCGGCGTGGGTGCACTCCTCGAAGGGCGTGGACGCGCACACAAGGTGCACGCTTTGACCGTCTGCCGGTTCGGGCGCTGCCGCAGCCTGCAAACCCACGCGCTCGAGCACAGCCAGATCGTGCGGACGGGGCGCAGCCGCGCCCAAGTCAATGACCTCGGCCTTTTGTCCGTGTCGCGCCGCCATGCGGGACAGCAGCGTGACCGTCTTGCAGCCCGAGACAAACACGTCGGGTTCTCTGCGGTCGGCGGCGATGGCCACGGTCAGCGGCAGTTTTTTCTCCAGAAAACGGTCGATGACGCGCAATTCCTGCGGCGTGAACGAGGCGAAGGAGTCAATATAGATGGCGGCTCCGTCCAGCACCGTGCTCTGCGGCAGCGCGTCGGCCAGTCGTCCGAGCAGATCACGCGGGTCGGGCACGGTCTCGTCGCACAGGCGGTCGTACGCCGTGTACAGCGCGCCCAGATCGGTCAGCTTACGGGCGAGCAGGTCGTCGCCCTCGGCGCGCATCTCCTGCGCCGCACGGAAAATGGCCTCGGGCGGCTGGGCGCAGGTTTTCAGCTCGTCGATCACGCCCAGCATTTCGCGCAGCAGTTCGGGACGGTCGGTCAGACCGGGGTAAACCTCCATGCTGGTCTGCACCCGGCGTGCGGCCTCGTGCAGCGTCAGCAGACGGCCTGCCGCGGTCAGGGTGGTCTGTGCCAGACCGCCGACCTCAGCGAAGATGCGGCCGGATAGACGGGTAAACGACAGCACCTCAGCTGTGCGTGCAGCGTGACCGCCGGTTGCGGCAGCCAGTCGGCGCTCGTAGGCGTGCGAGAACAGTTCCGGGACGATCAAATACTGTCTTCCCTCCCGTTTTTCAGCCTGCTGGGCGATTTCGTTCACCAAAAAAGCGGTTTTACCGCTGCGAGAGCGGCCAATGACGATGCGCATGGCAAAAAACAGCCTCCTTTCGCGTTTTGACGCGGGATAAAACGAAAAAGACCACTCTGCCGAGTGGTCTTGGTTTTGGAGCGGATGACGAGGCTCGAACTCGCTACCTCCACCTTGGCAAGGTGGCGCTCTACCAGATGAGCTACATCCGCATATCAAGTTGTTTGACTTAGTAAACCGGTTTACTTGCCGTTTACTGAAGTTCTTTGCTCCGGGCGGGATCGCTTTTCCTGCGGGAAAAGCCACGGCGGTTGAAATTGTCCACCGGACAATTTCCAAGAGCCGCCTTTCGATTCCTTGCTCGAAAGAGCTCTGATTTTTCTCAACCCATTCCAAAGGAATGCTTTGAGAAAAATGGTGCCTCCGGGCGGAATCGAACCACCGACACGGGGATTTTCAGTCCCCTGCTCTACCGACTGAGCTACAGAGGCATCTAAACTTTTCTTCCCTTTTTCTCTGAGAGAAAAAGTTGGCGACCCGGATGGGGCTCGAACCCACGACCTCTAGCGTGACAGGCTAGCGCTCTAACCAACTGAGCTACCGGGCCAAGTGCTTGTTTATTATAAGCGAATTTTCCGCCCGTGTCAACAACTTTTTTCAAATTTTTTTGTTTTCGTCTTTTGGGGTGTCCGGGTGGTTGACGTGTAAACTATAATGCGTTTGCGTCTCTTTCCTATCTTTTGATTTTTACGGACATACAAAGAGGACGCCGGGCAGCGTCCTCTTTGCGTTCAGGGATAAGATAAAAGGGGGATCAAAAAGAGATTCAAAAAGGGGGATTTCAAAAAGATTGAGATTTGGGAAAAGATTTCATTTGGGAGGTTAGAAAAGAGAGGTTTTTATGTTAGGCCTGCTCGGAGAAGGAGTCCTTGCCTACGCCGCAGAGCGGGCAAACAAAGTCGTCCGGCAGAGCTTCCCACTTGGTGCCTGCTGCGATGCCGTTGTCCGGATCGCCGGTAGCTTCGTCGTAAATATAACCGCAGATATCACATACGTACTTCTTCATCTCATTGTTCTCCTTTAAATTTTTCTATTTTTGAAATGTTTTTACACGGAATAAGAAAGGTTATAAACTGTGTTTTTCAGTTTTAAGTGTTCCCTTTCTGTACCTTTACTATACACCGAGCGTGCCGATTTTGCAAGCTTTTTTTGCGCAAAAATGTATACCGTCTTAGTAATATTTGCGCGTTATTTTTTGGTTATATTGTCTAATTGATAGGGATTCCTAACAAAACCGCCTCTTTTTGTCACTTTATACACAGGATTTTATGGGTTTTTAGGGGTGGATGGGGTTGGTTAAAGAAAAAAAGACCGTCCCAAAGGACGGTCTTGTGCGGGATATTTGTTTTGGTTGCTTCCCGGGGCGGACACCGGGAAGCAAAAGGGGTATTTCGGACTCTGCGGAGTCCGACTCAGGGCTCTGCCCTGAGAACCCGCAAGCCTTTCGAGAAAGGCTTGAGCGAAAGCTTCATTTCGCCCACGGGGCGGGATTCCCTTTAATCGTCGAAGATGCCGGTGCTCAGATAGCGTTCACCGGTATCAGGCAGCATGGCCACGATGGTTTTTCCCTCAAATTCCGGCTGTTTTGCCAGTTCCAGTGCAGCGCTGACGGCTGCGCCGGACGAGATACCGACCAGAATACCCTCGGTGCGGGCGATTTCGCGTGCGATGGCGTTTGCGTCAGCGGTCTGGACGGTCTTAACCTGATCGTAGACCGTGCGGTCGAGTGCTTCCGGGACAAAGTTTGCGCCAATACCCTGAATACCATGCGGGCCGGCCTTACCGGTCGACAGCAGGGGCGAATCGGCGGGTTCGACTGCGACGACCTGCACGCCCGGGTTCTGCTCCTTGAGGTAGCGGCCAACGCCGGTAATCGTACCGCCCGTGCCGATACCTGCGACGAAAACATCGACGTTACCGTCGGTATCGCGCCAGATTTCCGGGCCGGTGGACTTATAATGTGCGGCGGGATTTGCGGGATTGACGAACTGACCAGCGATGATGCTGCCGGGGATCTCGCGGTTGAGCTCATTGGCTTTGTCGACCGCGCCCTGCATGCCCAGTTTGCCCGGAGTCAGGACGATTTCTGCGCCGTAAGCGGCAATTAAGCGGCGGCGCTCCAAAGACATGGTCTCAGGCATGACCAGAATGACGTGATAGCCACGGGGTGCGGCGACCGATGCCAGGCCGATGCCGGTATTACCCGAAGTCGGCTCGATGATGGTCGCGCCGGGTTTGAGCTTGCCCGAGCGCTCTGCGTCCTCAATCATGGACAGCGCCGCGCGGTCTTTGGCCGAACCAGCCGGGTTCATGCACTCGAGCTTAGCCAGAATACGCGCTTTTGCGCCGTGTGCCTGTGCGATGCGGTCGAATGCGACCAGCGGCGTGCCGCCGATGAGATCGGTGACACGATCAAAAATCTTTGCCATAACGGTGAGACCTCCTTCAAAAATTCAGGCGTTCAGTGCCTGGTTCAAATCTTCCAGAATGTCGTCGATGTGCTCGATGCCGATGGACAGGCGCACCGTACCCTGTGTGATACCAGCGGCGGCGAGTTCTTCGTCGCTGAGCTGCGCATGGGTGGTCGATGCCGGGTGGATGACCAGCGACTTGGCATCCGCGACGTTTGCCAGCAGCGAGAACACTTCCAAATGATCGATAAACTGCTTGGCCGCTTCCCTGCCGCCCTTGAGTTCGGCGGTGAAGATCGAGCCGCCGCCCTGCGGGAAATACTGCTGATAGAGTGCGTGGGTCGGGCTGTCCGGGAGCGAGGGATGGTTGACGCGCGCGATTGCCGGGTGATTGTTCAGGAATTCGACGACGCGCAGCGCGTTCTGCACATGGCGCTCGACGCGCAGCGACAGGGTTTCCAGCCCCTGCAGGAGCAGGAATGCGTCGAAGGGCGACAGGACAGCGCCGGTGTCGCGTAGCAGAACGGCACGAATGCGGGTGCAGAAAGCAGCCGCGCCGCACGCATCGGCAAACGACAGGCCGTGATAGCTCGGGTCGGGGTCGGCCAGCAGCGGGAACTTGCCCGAAGCGCGCCAGTCGAACTTGCCGCCCTCGACGATCACGCCGCCGAGCGAAGTACCGTGACCGCCAAGGAACTTGGTGGCCGAGTGTACCACGATGTCCGCGCCGTGCTCGATGGGACGAATCAGATAGGGCGTGCCGAAGGTGTTGTCGACCACGAGCGGAATGCCGTGACGGTGTGCAATGTCGGCCACCGCGCGGATGTCGGTCACGTCGCTGTTGGGATTGCCCAGCGTCTCGACGAAAATCGCCTTGGTGTTGTCCTGAATGGTATCCTCAAACGACTCGGTCAGCGGATCGACAAAGGTCGCCGTCACGCCGAACTGCGGCAGCGTGTGTGCGAGTAAGTTGTAAGACCCACCGTAGATTGTGCGCTGCGCGACGATGTGGCCGCCGTTCTGCGCCAGATTTTGCAGCGCGTAGGTGATTGCGGCTGCGCCCGAGGCCAGCGCCAGCGCGGCCGTGCCGCCCTCCAGGGCTGCAATGCGTGCTTCCAACGCCGAGACCGTCGGATTGGTCAAACGAGAATAGATATTGCCTGCATCTTTGAGTGCAAAGCGATCAACCGCCTGATCGAACGAGTCGAACACGTAGGCCGCGGTCTGGTAGATCGGTACGGCGCGTGCTCCCGTGCTCGGGTCGGGCGTTTCCTGTCCGGCGTGCAGCTGCAGGGTTTCAAAACGGTAAGTCTGATTGGATTTCATTGTATTTTTCTCCTTTTTTGGTCGGCTGTGGGTGGATAAACGAACGGATGGCTGGTTCTTCCAGCGCTCACATTCGTCCACAGCGCCAGCCGGCGCGCAGGAGAAGCGGGAAAATAAATTGCATGCGCGAGCCTCCTTAAAATCGGGGGTTCTGTTAGCTTCTTTGGTTTTGTATTGTAGCACGCAAAAGTCTTTCTGTCAATGACCGGTCTGATAAAAAAAGATGCGGGAATCCCGCATCTTTTTGCTTTTGTGTCAAATTATAACCTTTTACCGGTTGTATGCGAAGGTCACGGGACGCACCGAACCGGTCAAACGGTCACAGGTGTAGCCTGCCTTGCTCAGTTCGCTGAGCAGATTTGCACACGCCGTCGCCGTACTGGTCTTGTTCGCACTGTCGTGCAGCAGGACAACGGGCGTCGAGGACGACTTTTTGCTCAGACCACTCAGAACCGCCTGCGTAATCTGGGTGATCGTGCGCGAAGCGCTGGTGTCATCCCCTGCCGAGACGCTCCAATCGTAGTAGATAAAGCCGCGGCGCAGCATTTCTGCGATCAGCTGCTCGTAGTTCGCCTGATTGTACGGGCTGACCGAGCCGCCCGGGAAACGGAATACGGTCGGATAAACGCCGCAAGCGTCGTAAACCGCCTGATAAGCCTGGTGGAAGTCCTCCAGAAAGGCCTCGGGAGAGGCGTAAATGGCATTATAGTCATTGGAATAGCTGCGAATGCCGATTGTGTGGCCTTCATCTACAATGCGCTTGACAATCGCCTCATTTCCCGCGATGTTCTTGCCCACGACAAAGAACGTCGCCTTCTGTCCGGCATTTTTCAGCGCGTCAAGAATGGTAGCGGTGTTCTGCGACGGGCCGCCGTCAAAGGTCAGATAGACGGTATTGGCCGGTGCAACCGCCGGAGTCGGCTTGGGATCGACCTTCATCTCGGGATAGAGCGTCTGGTAGTCCATCGGCTCGATGCTCTCAGTGATGGACGGGTCGGGCAGCGCCGCCTGATAGCGGTCGACCGTTGCCTGCAAGGTCTTGTTCTGGCTTTCCAGCTCGGCGATGTAGGCACTCGACCGGAACGCACGGTAGACCGTGACCGCACAGTAGCCAATCACACCGATGAGCAGAATGATGAGAATAAAACGAAAAACCGCGCTGACACTCACCCGCCGACGGCGATAGCGCGAGGAATAACCGGAATATCTTCTGCGACGCAGCATAAATTTCCTCCTGTGATGCATTTTCTAACTTATTATACAACAGAAAAGAGTAGATTCCAAGTAGCAATCAGCACCGCAGCCCCAAATGAAGCTTTCGCTCAAGCCTTTCTCGAAAGGCTTGCGGAGTCTTGAGGCAGAGCCTCAAGTCGCCGTCCGCAGACGGCGAAATCCCCTTTTGATTCCGGTCTTTTGACCGGAATCAACTAAAAAGAATAAAAAAGCGCCGCCCAAAGCCCGTAGGTCACTATCCTTATTTCCGCGCTATGCGCGGATAAAACGAGTGGGCGGCAAGACTCTCTTGCGGCTCAAAGCCGCTCATGAAAACCGTTCCATCTGGAACGGTTTTCTTTTTTGTATATTTAGGTTGATTTTCCCTCGCGGGGGATCGGGAAAATCAAAAGGGGTATTTCGGACTCTGCGGAGTCCGACTCAGGGCTCTGCCCTGAGAACCCGCAAACCTTTGAAAAGGTTTGATCCAAACTTCAATATTTGGTGCGGTGCTTTTCGCAAAAAAGACCGCTCCCAATCAAGGGAGCGGTCTCAAAAACCTTAAGTCTTTTAACTTACTTCAGGTTGAACCAAGCAGCGCGGCCCGGATAGGTTGCGATATCGCCCAGCTCTTCCTCGATGCGGAGCAGCTGATTGTACTTCGCAACGCGGTCGGTACGAGACGGAGCACCGGTCTTGATCTGACCAGCGTTCAGTGCAACAGCGATGTCAGCGATGGTGGTGTCGTCGGTCTCGCCGGAACGGTGAGATACAACAGCGGTGTAGCCAGCACGGTTAGCCATCTGGATAGCGTCCAGAGTCTCGGTCAGAGAACCGATCTGGTTAACCTTGATCAGGATGGAGTTAGCAACACCCAGATCGATGCCCTTCTTCAGGCGGGTGGTGTTGGTTACGAACAGGTCGTCGCCAACCAGCTGGATCTTGTCGCCCAGAGCCTTGGTCAGCATTGCCCAGCCTTCCCAATCCTCTTCAGCCATGCCGTCCTCGAGGGAGATGATCGGGTACTTGTCAGCGAAGGTCTTCCACATCTTAACCAGCTGCTGCTGCGTCATCTTCTTACCAGACTTCGGCTGGATGTAGCACTTCTCTTCGTCGTTCCACCACTCGGAGGAAGCAGCGTCGATCGCGATCATGAAATCCTCGCCCGGCTTGTAGCCAGCTTCTTCGATCGCCTGAACGATAACCTTCAGAGCGTCCTCGTCCTTCTTCAGGTTGGGAGCGTAGCCACCCTCGTCGCCAACACCAGCAGCCGGGGTGCCGTTCTCCTTCAGGGTCTTCTTCAGGGTGTGGAAGACCTCAGCGCAGCGGCGCAGAGCCTCGCGGAAGGAAGGAGCGGAAACAGGCATAATCATGAATTCCTGAATCTCAACGTTGTTGGTAGCATGAGCGCCGCCGTTGAGGATGTTCATCATCGGAACGGGCAGAGCCTTAGCGTTGCAGCCGCCGATGTAGTTGTACAGCGGCAGGCCCAGAGCCTCAGCTGCAGCCTTTGCAACTGCCAGAGATACGCCCAGGATAGCGTTAGCGCCCAGACGGGTCTTGTTGGGGGTGCCGTCCAGATCGATCATAGCCTTGTCGATCGCCTGCTGATCCAGAGCGTTCATGCCGATGATCTCCTCAGCGATCTCGCCGTTAACAGCGTCAACAGCCTTCAGAACGCCCTTGCCCATGTAGCGATCCTTGTCGCCATCACGCAGCTCGCAAGCCTCGAAGATACCGGTGGATGCGCCGGACGGAACAGCTGCACGGCCCATGAATGCGCCGGTATCAGCCTCAACGTAAACCTCAACCTCAACGGTGGGGTTGCCGCGCGAGTCCAGGATCTCGCGGCCTACTACGTCCATAATTTCGATGTAACCCTTCATAATTCGTACATCTCCTTTTCTAGATTTGATATATATGGTGGATAAAGAAAAGCTAGTTAAAATACGCCCTTACTTAACGAGGAGCGAGTGACCGGTCATCTCGTCCGGCTGCTCAAGACCCAGAAGGTCGAGCATGGTCGGAGCCAGGTCAGCCAGAACGCCGCCCTCAGCCAGAGCCTTGACGTCGTCGCGGCCAACCAGAGCCAGCGGAACCGGGTTGGTGGAGTGTGCGGTAAACGGAGACTTGCCGTCTGCCTCGAGCATCTGGTCAGCGTTGCCGTGGTCAGCGGTGATCAGTGCGCAGCCGCCATGAGCCTTGAGGGCTTCCAGAACGCGGCCAACACAGGTATCCACTGCCTCAACAGCCTTGACTGCTGCCGGAATCACGCCGGTGTGACCAACCATATCGCAGTTTGCGAAGTTGAGGATGATGACATCGTACTTGTCCGACTCGATGCGCTTTACAACCTCATCGGTTACCTCGAACGCAGACATCTCAGGCTTGAGATCGTAGGTTGCGACAGAGGGAGACTTGATGAGTGCACGCTCTTCGTTCTTGTACTCGCGCTCAACACCGCCGTTGAAGAAGAACGTAACATGTGCGTACTTCTCGGTCTCAGCGATACGCAGCTGGGTCAGACCCTTTTCTGCGATGTACTCGCCGAAGGTGTTCTCGAGCGACTGGGGCTTAAATGCGACCTCTACGCCCGGCATGGTCGCGTCATACTGGGTCATGCATACGAACTTGATCGGCAGGTTGCCGTTCTCGCGTGCAAAACCGTCGAACGCCGGATCAACCAGTGCGCGGGTGATCTCGCGAGCACGGTCGGGGCGGAAGTTTGCAAAGATTACTGCGTCATCCTTCTGGATGGTCGCGCCCTCGGTGACAACGAACGGCTCGATGAACTCATCGGTCACGCCCTTGTCATAGGATGCCTGAATGCCCTTGACAGCATCCGGGCAGAATTCGCCCTGGCCGTAAACCATAGCAGCGTAAGCGCGCTCGAGGCGCTCCCAGCGCTTGTCACGGTCCATTGCGTAGTAACGGCCGGATACGGTTGCAATGCAGCCGATGCCCAGCTCGCCCATCTTATCCTGCACCTTCTGGACATAGCCAGCACCCGAGGTCGGTGCGGTGTCGCGGCCGTCCATGAAGCAATGCACGCAGACCTTGGTCAGGCCACCCCGCTTTGCCAGGTCGAGCAGGGCGCAGATGTGATCAATATGCGAGTGTACGCCGCCGTCCGACATGAGGCCGAAGATATGCAGAGTAGAATTAAACCACTTGCACTGATCCACAGCATGCAGGAATGCCTCGTTCTCGAAGAACGTGCCGTCCTGGATTGCCTTGGTGATGCGGGTCAGTTCCTGGTAGACGATGCGGCCAGCGCCGATGTTGGTGTGGCCAACCTCCGAGTTACCCATCTGACCGTCGGGCAGACCGACATCCATGCCGGACGCACCGATCAGGGTGTGGGGATGTGCGGAGAATACCTCGTCCAGCACCGGCTTCTTTGCCATTGCGATGGCGTTGCCCTCGGTCTCCTTGCGATAGCCGAAGCCGTCGAGGATGATGAGTGCCAGCGGATGCTTCTTGAACGTCTTGGTCTTTGCCGCCTTTGCGGTGGTCTTCGCGGTGGTCTTAGTCGTGGTCTTCGCGGTGGTTTTTGCCGCGGTCGTCGCAGCCGGTGCAGCAACCGGTGCAGCCTTCTTCGCCGCGGTCGTCTTGCTTGTTCTCTTGGTTGCCATTTCTTTTTACTCCTTCACGCCGTGAGAAAGGGACAACAGATGCCCGTTGTCCCCCTCCACAAATGTGCACGGGGAAAACACCCGCACGCAGAAATTACTGATTTGCAGCTTCAACGATGGCAGCGAAGTCAGCAGACTTCAGGGACGCGCCGCCGATCAGGCCGCCGTCAACGTCGGGCTGTGCCAGCAGCTCTGCCGCGTTCTTCGCGTTCATAGAGCCGCCGTACTGAATGGTGATTGCACGAGCTGCGCGTGCGCCGTACAGCTCACGCAGGCAGTCGCGGATCTTAGCGCAGACCTCGCCAGCCTGCTCAGAAGTAGCGGTCTTGCCTGTGCCGATTGCCCAGATGGGCTCGTAAGCGATGACGACCTTCTTGATGTCCTCAGCCGCAACACCCTGCAGGGCAATCTTGACCTGCTTGCGGATGACTTCCATGGTAACGTCCTGCTCACGCTCTGCCAGAGACTCGCCAACGCACAGGATCGGGCGCAGACCGTTCTCGATTGCAGCCTTTACCTTCTTGTTGCAGGTCTCGTCGGTCTCGTTGAAGTACTGACGGCGCTCGGAATGGCCGACGATCACGTACTTAACGCCCAGCTCCTTGAGCATATCTGCCGAGATCTCACCGGTGAATGCGCCGGACTTCTCGAAGTGCATGTTCTCAGCGCCGATTGCGATCTTGGAGCCCTTTGCAGCCTTAACAGCAGCCTGGATGTCGGTGAACGGTACGCACAGTACCATCTCGCACCACTTGGTCTTGCTCAGCAGCGGCTTCATCTCCTCGATCAGAGCCTTCGCCTCGCTCGGCGTCTTGTTCATCTTCCAGTTACCGGCGATGATCGTCTTGCGATATCTGCGATTCATTGTTCAAATACCCCTTTCAACACCCGCACGATGGTAATTTTTGCTTGTGTGCGGATGGATTACAATTTAAACTTAGGATTTATATGTAAAACACGGGGCGGCGGAAAAGCACCGCCCCGGGATTACCGAAAAGAAATTACTTGTCTTCCAGGCAAGCGATACCCGGCAGAACCAGACCCTCGAGGAACTCCAGGGAAGCGCCGCCGCCGGTGGAAATGTGGCTCATCTTGTCTGCGAAGCCCAGCTTCTCAACTGCTGCAGCCGAGTCGCCGCCGCCGATGATGGAAACAGCGTTAGACTCTGCGATTGCCTTCGCCATAGCCTTGGTACCGACAGCGAATGCGTCGAACTCGAATACGCCCATGGGTCCGTTCCAAACAACGGTGCCAGCGTCCTTAACAGCTGCGGAGAACAGCTCTACGGTCTTGGGGCCGATGTCCAGACCCATCATGTCAGCCGGCAGAGCGCCTGCTTCGTAGACAACCGGGGTAGCGTCTGCTGCGAAGTGGTCTGCGCAAACGGTGTCGATGGGCAGCAGCAGCTTAACGCCCTTTGCCTCAGCCTTCGCCATCAGATCCTTAGCCAGATCCAGCTTGTCGTCCTCGCACAGCGAGGTGCCGATCTCCTTGCCCATAGCCTTCATGAAGGTGTAGGACATACCGCCGCCGATGATGATGGTGTCGCACTTCTCGATCAGGTTGTTGATAACGCCGATCTTATCGGAAACCTTCGCGCCGCCCAGAATTGCAACGAACGGACGAACCGGGTTTGCCAGAGCCTTGCCCATGATGGAGATTTCCTTGTTGATCAGGAAACCGCAAACTGCGGGCAGGTAGTCAGCAATACCAGCGGTGGAAGCATGTGCACGGTGTGCAGTACCGAATGCATCGTTAACGTAGATCTCAGCCATGGAAGCCAGTTCCTTCGCGAAAGCGGGATCGTTCTTCTCCTCTTCCTTGTGGAAACGAACGTTCTCGAGCAGCATAGCCTCGCCGCACTTGAGCTCGGAAGCCAGCTTCTTAGCGTCCTCACCAATGACGTCCTTAGCCAGCTTTACTTCCTTGCCGAGCAGCTCGGACAGGCGCTCTGCAACCGGTGCCAGAGAGTACTTCATCTTGAACTCACCCTTCGGGCGGCCCAGGTGCGAGCACAGAATAACAGCAGCGTTATGCTCGAGCAGATACTTGATGGTCGGCAGTGCAGCGACGATACGCTTGTCGTCGGTGATGCGGCCGGTCTCGTCCTGCGGGACATTGAAATCGCAGCGAACGATAACCTTCTTGCCGGAAACGTCAATATCCTCTACGCTCTTCTTGTTGTAATCCATAAATAGCATCTCCTTTATATCAGATGAAAATTATAGACGGATGAACGGAAAATACCGGGGATTCCTGGCCAAAAGCACCGCCTTTTCCAGGTTCCCACCACTAAGACAAAATTATACTTGGTTTTTTATCAGGTTTCAATAGAAAATCTGAAAAATCTGTGTTTTTTTCAATATTTTCACGCCCTGACGCGGCCAGAACCGTAAATTTACCTCAATCGTGCAAGGATTTCCCCAACATTACCCGCTTTTTGGAAGTTACGAAACCGGACGCTGCTCGCCGTGGTAGGCTACGGCGAAGGCCTGCGGGCCGGTATTTGTTGTAACCGAAATGCCAATCGGGGTGCGATGGACGGCTGCAAAGTGCAGATCCTCCAGCAGCGCCCGCTCGATCTGGTCGAGTTTTTCGGGCGCAATTTTGCCGTAAAGCAGGATTGCAGTCTGCTTTTCGGGCTGGACAACGCGCTTTGCCACATGGGACAGCACCTTGGGAATCAGGTTCTTTTCGCCGCGTGCCTTGTCGATGACGTCAACCTTGCCCGCGCACACCAGGCTGACCGGCTTGAGACCCAGTGCCTCACCCATAAATGCCGCGCCGCCCGAGATACGACCGGACTTTTTGAGGTGTTTGAGCGTGTATACACCCAGAATGGCCTCGCTGCGTGCCAGACGGGAACGCGCAATACGCACAATGTCGTCAAACGCATCGCCTGCGTCACGCATACGGCACATGTCCACGACCACGCGGCCATAAATATACGTATAGCTCTCGGAATCGATCAGCTCGATGCGCATATCCTCGCCGTACTTTTCATAAAACATCGCGCGCGCAATGCCGCACGACTGATAACCGCCCGAACCGGCCGCGTTGATCATCACACCAACAACGTGGGTGCATCCGGCTGCACGGGCACGCTCGTAGCACTCCATCGCCAGCGCCGGCGTGACCTGCGCGGTGGTCGGGATCTCGTCGGACGATTCCAGCAAATCCCAGTACTGCTGCGGGGTCATGTCGTAGTATTCCCGGAACGAGTGTCCGGCATGTGTAATGCGCTCGGGTACGATATCGATTCCATATCGCTCGACTTCCTCACGCGGAATGTCGCCCGCCGAGTCGCAGAAAATATAAATCTTTTCCATCGGATTCCTCCCCTTTCTGTTGGTCAGAGTGCCGGGCCCATCTCGCCCGGAAACCGTCCGGCCTGCTCGAGTCCGGCAAAACCGGTCTGGCGCAGCGCCTCAAAGACGGTCACAGCAACCGAGTTGGACAAATTCATGCTGCGTGCACCCTCACGCATGGGAATACGGATGCAGCGCTCGGGATGCTCGATCAGCATTTCCTCGGGCAGTCCGCGCGTCTCCTTGCCGAACAGGAAATAATCGCCGTCCTCAAAGGAAATGTCGGTATATGCGTGCTTTGCCTTGGTGGTCAGGTAGAAATACCGTCCATTCGGGTTCTTTTCAAAAAATTCTTCTACATTCTTGTAGCGCCGAATGTCCAGAAAATGCCAGTAATCCAGACCGGCGCGCTTGAGCTGCTTGTCGTCAATGGAAAAACCGAGCGGCTCGACCAGATGCAGAACGGCTCCGGTCACCGCGCACGTGCGCGCAATGTTGCCGGTATTCTGCGGGATCTCAGGCTCGACCAATACAATATGAAACATAAAACGCCTCTCTACTCTTATTACTTTCCCTATTTTATGTGAAAAATAAGATTTTTTCAAGCGGTTTTGGGATTTTTCCGTGAATTGCAGAGCAAAAATCATCCTGTATCGCACTTATTCCCGCCCCGTGGGCGAATTGAAGCTTTCGCCAGCCTTTCTCGAAAGGCTGCGGGTTCTCAGGGCAGAGCCCTGAGGCGCGGCTCGCAAGCCGCGAAACTCCCCTTTTTGATTCCGGTCAAAGACCGGAATCAACCAAAATAAAAAAGAAAAGCGCGTCCCGCAGGACGCGCAATCCCCCGCGGCCTATGGCCGCTCATAAAAACCGACCTGCCGGATCGGTTTTTTATCCCCCCTTTATACAATCTATCTAATATTTCAGAAAATATTTCGTTTTATTTTCCTATTGTTTCCTTTAAATTTGTCATGTATAATCCTAAACAAATATACGCTATCATTTTATCTTTCAATATCCGCCCATGCCCGACCAAAAGAGAGGATTTATCGAACTTATGACCAACCGAAAGAAAAGTATCGTCCTTGCAGGGTATGTCGTATGCCTTCTGATCGTGGTCGTCCTCAAATTTCATGGTGACGCTATGGCATTCCGCCTGCATATACAGCAAAATCTCGACTACTATCACACCTACCACGAACTTTCCTGCAATTTTATCCCTTTCCGCACGCTGTCGCTCTATCTCACCGACCTGCCGAACACCATCGCCCTGCGCAACCTGCTTGGCAACATTCTCCCCTGGATTCCACTCGGTCTGCTGACCCGCTGGCGATTCCCAACAGCCAAGCGTTCCCATGTTTTTGTCGGGCTTGCGCTGTTCTGTCTGTCTACCGAACTATTGCAGCTGGTCACGTTCACCGGTTCGTTCGATGTGGACGACTGGATCTTAAACATGCTTGCCTGTCTGGCTGCTGTTATGATTTGGGATCGGGTATGTGTGGAGAAATAAAAAGACCGTCCAGTTGGACGGTCTTTTCTCTTTTGTTTATTTTGGTTGATTCCCGGGTCGGATACCGGGAATCAAAGGGGGATTTCGCCATCTGCGGATGGCGACTTGAGGCTCTGCCTCAAGACTCCGCAA
>NHCFR00700__coassemble_1187_pt1 | contig 24142 bp, 29 predicted proteins | sample NHCFR00700__metabat2_high_PE_034 | metagenome-assembled genome bin NHCFR00700 | reverse complement strand
TCGATCATGGATCGTATGGCCTTTACCGGCGCATCTCCGAAACAAGAATCCGAGTGCATTACGTCAAAAAAACTCTCTGAAAACGAACTGAGGGTCTGTGCATACATTTAAAATATCATTGTAGAAAGCGGCGGAGACGCAGCCTATTTAAGATTCAGAAAGAGCAGTGCTGATTATGTTTGCGTTGCCTGCTTGTATCCTTTTATAAAATTCAAATTCAGCAAAAGAGGACCCTATATTATTTTAAGAAAAGAAAGTACCTCTAAAATTGCTTTACCCTCTGAACCTTGTATTGCAAGCGAGGGTGGAGCAACCTTCTCTCGTATATATTTTTCTAACATCTCTGATCTTCAACCTCTTATTTCCGATATCTTTGCACTATATAAACATAACCAACAGGATTTAGTATCATATCTTTCAGAGGCTCCCAATTCCCAAGAAATTGTTCAAGGCTGGATGCAACAAATGATTTCCCTCTCTCCTGCTGATATCATACATCTATTATCACCTGACAGATCCTTAGTCGATCCCTCTAGTAATAGAATCCCCCTTTCGGCAATAACAGCCATTAGCGGTGCCGATTTCGAACTCAAAACAGCCTTTACCCTCTATGATCAGGGAGAAGCTGCACGAAAAGAAGGAAATATTCAAGAAGCTCTTTCGTTATTTGAAAATTCGCGCTTACATGGTTATCATGTCCCCGCGCTATATGAGTCTTATGCATTGGCATACCGCAAAATAAAAGATTATGAACATGAAATCTAAATTATCGAAGAAGCAATCGCACACAACCCAGAGTCTGCAGAAGTGATGGAGCGCCGGAAAAGTAGAGCTTTAGAACTTCTTATCGCAAGACAAGAAACACAACAAAGATCAATTAAATCCAAACAGCAAGCGGTCTCCAAAAATAACTCTCAAAAAAAGCCTCGCGGTCGTGCCATAATCCAAACAACAGATGATGGTGTGATAATTAAAGAGTTTGAGACCGTAGCTGCTGCCGTAAGAGAGACCGGCATCAATTCAAAAAGCATTCGCGATGCTGCAAATGGCGTACAGAAGCACGCAGGTGGATACCGTTGGATATATAAAGATTGTTCCTCATCCCAATAAGTAATCGTAATGCTCACAAAACACAGTCAAAGGGCGACCACTGCGGTCGCCCTCTTTTTTCTTTATTCCATTGCCCGTGCCAGCTTGGTGACCAGCGCCTCACCGTACTGATAATCCAGCAGATAACGGATTGTCTGCTCCTCCAGCTCAGCCTTGGTCTGGATGGTCTCGATCGCGGCCTGTACTTCAGGATCGACTGCCTGCTCCGGCTGCGCCGCGATGCCCAGCGTTTTGAGGATGCCGCGTGCATAGGCTCGGCCAAACGCAGCCTGCTTGTCTGCGGTGTCCACCTTTGCGCGATCTGCCGCGGTGTCGATAAACGCACACTCGCAGATGACCGCCGGGCATTTGGTCTGTCGGATGAAACCATAGTAGTCCTTGCCCGAGCTATTGGCTCGCATCTTACAGCCGCGCGAGGTCTGACCAATCGCCTTGACCTCGGCCTCGATATTCTGCGCAAGAATTTTGCCTTTGCCGCCGCCCAGGGTGTGATACACCTCGAAACCGGTGCCGCCGCCCGCGTTGGTGTGGATGTCCACGGCCAGATCCGGATCGTAGTCATTGCACTCCTGAATCTCCTCGGTTAACGGGTCGTTCTCATCCCTGGTACGACTCATGCTCACCTGCACGCCGTGGCGCACCAGTTCCGCCTGGCAAGCGACTGCAATACCCAGATTGATGTCGGCCTCATCCAGACCGCCGCCCTGTGCGCCCGGATCGCTACCGCCGTGACCGACGCCTAAAAACACTTTTGCCATATATGTACTCCTTTCACCGCGCGTGTCCAATTGGGACACGTTTTATTTTTGCTCGTTTTTACCTTGCAGCTGTTCGATGGCCTGCATGATGACGTCTGGCACCGGCAGGCCCATCAGTCCGGCGTTCTCAATAATACTGATGGTCTCGTTGACGATGTACGCAATCACGACTGCATCGCGCACGAATGCCGTGCCTAGGACAATATCCAGACGCGCAGCCACGAGCACAATTACCAGCGTCATACTCTTCTTCAAGAGCCCTTGCCAGCATGCTGCGCTGTTAAGCGTCCCAGTCTCGCTTTTATCGCTGGAATGGAACACGCCCGCGACGATCAAACCGCTCAGGTAGTCAATCGCCATAAAGATAAGTAAAGTCATCATGGCGGAATCCCAGCCGCCAAACGCCTGGCTGATCGCGCCGCCCGCAATCGCTGCGCCACCCATCAGCACGGCTTTTGTATCTGTCAGATGTACCATCATATATTTTATCCCTCCTGTACTTCCCACTGCCACAGGCCCGGCGTATCCGGTGTCCAGACACACGGCGTCATATCCTGCTTGCACAGGTAAGTCTTGCCGTTGTAGCTGTAATATGTGCCCTCGTGGCAGTCCATGCCGTAGATCCACGGGATCGGATCTTCTGCCGTGCCTTCGTGGCTCTGGTCAATCGGGCGATAAACGGCCAGCATGCCCTCGCCGTGCGGCGGCTGTCCCTCCTGCGGCGTGGTGTTGTCCTGCACAACACGGTACAGCGTGCCGCCGTCGTTGATGATCGCATCCTTTTTAAGCGGCTGCGCTTCCTCCAGCACCTGCTCCCAAGTCGGAAACAGGTCGGGCGTGGTGAGCGCCTGAGCATCGGTCATGGTGGGCGCAGCCTGCACGGCCATGACACGCGCAAAGGCTGCCAACTGCTGCGGCGCGGTCTGCTGCATCACAGAGGTCATGCTGTCAATATCAGCCTGCTGCTCTCCGCTGGTCGTCTCAAGAGTCTCGACCCGGCGTTCGAGTTCCGGGTCTGTACCACCGCTGGACATAGGCGGTCTGATCTGCGTTTGGGGAAAGTGAAGTGCCATTACTGAAAACCTCCCTGGATAGATACGATATTGCCGTCCTCGCCGCTCTCACCGCGTTCTACAGTCACACGGAAGTTAAAAGCCCAGCCGTTGGTCTGGGTCTTGTTGGTAAACGGATGATTGCGGCCAGCCTTAACGTCGGCTGTCGCGTCCTCCCAGACTGGTTCGGCATCGTTGCCGTTGTTGGTCAACTCAATCAGCTGAGTGGCGTCTGCCGGAATCTTGCCGGTGATGGCCAGCACGGCGACCGTGATCTGTTCCTCGACCGCCAACGGCTTGAAAAGCGTAATGACTGCCTTGTGTACGGCCTTGGTAAAAGTCAAAGACAACGTGGATGACTTACCCGCCGAGTCCGTCGCCACGATCTGCACGGTCTGCTGCCCGTTCAAGATGCGCTGGAAGTATTCGCCCGTGACCTCAAAGGTGTTCTGCTGATCGAGCGTCGCCTTGTAGGTACGCTTGACCAGATCGCCCACGCGCTCTACGACCGTGACCTCCTGCTGCTCGGCGTCGCTCACCGTGTACGGAACAGAAAATCCCTCGGACTTCTCGCCCAGATCGCCCGACAGGTCGCACGCAATGACCGGCGCGGTGTTGTTGTCGATGGTGCGGCTGGGCGCGGTTGTATAGGTGGAATAGGCGTCCAGCGTGTCATACGCGCGCACGCGGTAAATAACGCTCGTGCGCTCCCCCTTGGGGATGGTGTCCTGGTAGCTCAGTGCGTTCCCCTTGAAGATCTGCTCGAAACTGCCCGCGCCGTCCCACTGCCTTTCAAGTGCGTATCCTGCGAGATTGTTGTCGGCGTCTGTCGATGCCGTCCAGGTGATAGTCAGCTTGTCCCCACCTGACGGGCTGAGCGGCACAGAGATCGACGGCGGTGCTGCCGGTGCACGGTTGTTGATGACAACGCGGTTGGGGCTGGTTGTCCAGCTGGACTTCTCGCCGTAGGTGTCATAGGCGCAAACGCGGAACATGACCGTTTCAGTGCCAAACGGGATCGTGGTCGTCGTACTGGTAGATCGTCCCTGATAAATTTGCGACCAAGATGTACCACCATTGTACGAGCGTTCGACGATGTAGCCGTCCAAATTACCATCAGGGTCGGTCGCGGCAGACCAAATGATGGAGGTATCCTCTCCACCGCGGATGGTTTCGGGAACGGTGATAGACGATGGGGCGTTCGGGGCTATATTAGCCTTAACTACAAACGTGCTACTGTTGGCAAAGGGGCCATCTAAATAAAAAACACCTTCATAACGCAATTCAATACTTCTGTAGTATTGGTTATGACCATCTACATATCCGCTCCAAGTAGACCATACTTCACCTTGATCTTTACCAGTGTCGTTATTAACTAAATCTATTCTGAGTTTGGTAGAAGAGCTAACTTGTATTCCCTTCTCATAATAATAGAAAGTAACATTTTGGTTAGGTCTATATGGATCTCTGTAATTAGTTATCTCTATGCGACTTGCCATATCCGTTCACCTCCTTAAAACTCCACGCGTGCTTTCTGCTGGTTCCACACGCCCTGCACATCCACGGCATCCAGATTCTCAAACGTGACTCTAAACGGGTTGCCGTTGACGTCCGTTCCGTACTGCAATTCGATCAGCGACAAACGGCTGTCTAGCTGTCCGATCAGTCCCAGCAGGTACGGGTGCGCGGTCGGGTCAAGATTGTGCGTCACAATCAGGGTCGCCGCCTCAGCCAAAAACATCGGCAGCACAACGATTGTGCAATAGTCCGCGACCTGCTGGGCCGTCATATACGCCCCAGCGTTGTACTCGATAACGACCTCCGGCTCGTCGCTGAGCACGATCGAGACCGGAAAATCCCGGATGACCAAGCCTTTTTGTGCGTAAGGCTGCACCCGGATTGCATAATCGCCCAGCGTGCCATAGTAAACCATAACCTCTGCGCCGTCCGCGTCCCGCGCAAAAATGCCGATCTCGGACAGATAAAACTCAGTGTCCAGACCGCCGTGCAGATCGTTTCGGTACTCGACGGTGAAATCCACCTGATTGTCCCGCACGAGGGGCTTTGTACTGGTGGCCTGCGCGATGGGCTGGACGAGATCGGTCAGCCGTTGGGCTTCTGCCTTGCTGCCGACCTGACCAGTACCCACCATGCAGCGCGTGATCGCAAATGTTTCCCCGGCAAGCAGGCTGGTGAGCAGCGCATGGCCCTTGTCCGGGATGATAAAACCGTACATAATCGCTTACACCTCCAATGGTGGTAGTTTGATGGTTGCCGTGCTGTCCATCGTGCCGCCGACGTACAACGGAATTTGACCGATCGGGAAGCTCACCTGCTGGACAAAGTCCAGATGTGCAGGCAAAGCCTCGCGCAGCGACGTGCGGCAGGCTTCCACGCGATCCTGTCTGTCCCGGTCGAGCGTGTACGACACCCCCACCAGATACTCCCTCGGGTACTCGGTCACCTCGCAGCTGTCGTTTCCCGTGTAGGCGTTCACGATACGCCGAATCTGTTCGGCTGTTGTGGTTGCAGCTCCGCGCATTTTGGCCTTGAGCGCGGTTCTGCGCGCGTCCAGCGACTTACTTGCATCGGTCTGGATGCCGTACTCGAATTCCCACAAATCCAGTCCCCAAGTGGCGGTATCGACGTTCAGCTGTGCCAGAAAATCGACCGTCGCATCATACGCCGCCTGCGCTTCGGGCTCCTCGGCCCTGATGACGGCCATCAGCTCAGGGATCTTGCGCAGGCGTTCGGGAATCAGTTCAGCCAGCACCGGCGCTCACCTCCACACTTTGCAGGACGGGCACCTGTCCGAGCGGCAAATCAATGTTGTCCTGTCCGCCGTTTAGGGTCAGCGCGGTATAATCGCGCACGCCGGGCACGCCCATGAGCAGAAACGCCAGCCGATTATAGGACAAAAACGGATTGTCAAAGACAGTCTGGGCGATGTAGTCCTGCACAGCAGCCTGAAATTCCTGCTGCACGGCTGCAATCTGTGCGCCCTCGGTCAGCTGGACGGTGGCGGCGATGCGGATGTCCACCCCCTCGGCGCTCACGACCGTGACCTCTGCCCCGACCGCGCGGTTTTCCTCGATGTAGGCCGCGACCTGCAGGGCCAGCTCCTCGTCCACAGGTTTGATCTCCATGCTGGCCACAATAACCTTGACCGTGCCCGGGCCGTTCCAAATTTCGATGCACCGTGCTGCGCCAATACCAGTGACCTCCATCGCCCAGTGTTCATAGTGATACCGATTGCTGCTGGTCGCCGGTTCGCGCCAGTGGGCGTATAGTCTGGCGAGCAGCGCAGCATCAGTCTCCTCGTCCATGCCGCCCTCGGCCGCAGCGTTGTTTGTGACCGTGTCCAATTTGGACACCGGCTGCACCGGCTTAACAATGCGCCCCGCCGGGACGTTATACAGCGTGCCCAGCTCGACTGCGGCAGCGACCGCGTCTGCCGAGCCAGTCATCCCGATGGTCACCGAAGACAGCGTCTCAAATTGCAGGCCGTCCTCGGTCGTAAACCGCGTGCCCGCCGGAACAAAACACCCCTGCGCACCGGTCAGCGTCAGCGTGACCGTCGCCTTATAGCCCGGTTTGCGGGTGATGCCGAACTCGCCCGCCCGCTTGTCGATGTAAATGCCCGAAGTCTCGTCTACAAACGAGATCGGGAGGAGCGAATCCAGCTTGTGATAGAACTCGCTGAGCACATAGGCGACCGGCTTGGTGTGCAGCTCGAAATAACTGCCCTCGCCGGTCAAAAAATCGGCGTCCGTGCGCTCTCTGATCTGTTTTTGGATGCGCTCGGGCGTCATATCCTCATACAAGGTCGCTCACCTCCATCTGTACCATGCCGTAGATGCTCACAAGGTCAAATTTGACCGTGAGCTTGCCCGCGTAAAAGTCGACCGTCATGTTATCCAGCCGCTTGACGTAGGGCGACGCCATCAGGCACTCGGTCACATACCGCCGCACCTCGGCGCGTTTGTAGTCCTCCGACCAGGTCTGGCCGATCAGGCTGTCGATCTCGCTGCCGTAGTTTCCGGTAAACAGCGGCCAGCGCCAGCGCTCGGTGTGCAGCGCGTTCCACGCCCACACGGCAACCGCCTCGGCACGCTCGACAAAGACCGGCTGACCGCCCCGATACACCGGATGGTCGCGGACAAAGTCCCACTTGATTTCCCGCGCAACCGGCAGCGTCCGGACGGGTACGGTCACCGCCTGCGGGTCTAAAAAAGGAAAAATTTGCTGTGCCATACGCCCCTCCTTACGGCAGAATATCCACGAGATAAATGCTCTGCTGGTCGGCCTTGGGCAGAATCAGCACGCGCTGACCGGTGCGCAGCGGGCTGTGAATGATAAGCTGCACCCGGTTCTGCGGAATGTCGTGCGCGTGGCTTGCCGTGCAGGTCTGGGGACTGGTCTGCCACGAAACCGGCGTCACTTCCTCGGTGCGCTCGGTCAGCTGCCGCGCGACCGTGATCTCGTCCCCGTAATAGGTCTGATCGCCCATCTGCACGGTCAACGGCGTAAGCGCGGTCACAAAACCGATTGCAAACCCGTCTGTCGGGTCGGCTCTGGGGTTCATGGCGGCTGCAAGACCGCTGTATGTGTTATCCATCGTCGTCTTCCTCCTCTTCTTCGCCCGCGTCACCCTCGCGCATCTCAGCCTGATAGGACAGCGTCAGCTTGGTTTCATAGGCGCCCTTGCTCCATGTGTGCGTGTCGCCGTCCACCCAGAATACGCCAAACTGGCCGGTGTACGGCTCTTGCAGCATGATGGTGTCGCCGGTCATCAGCCGTGCGTCTCCCAGAATGGTGACCGAGCAGGTGTTTTGCAGGGCGTTGTCGCGGAGCATTGCTTCGGCCTCGCTCTTTGCATCCCTGTCCTTTTCCTGCCTGACCTCACGGTGACGCATGCCGTACTGGTGTACCGCGTCCAAGTCCTGTACCAGATCGACCGTCTTGCCGTCCTCGTCGATGATTGCCACATGATTGACCATGCCCGCGGCGCTCTGGCCATATTCCGCGCGCTTGAGGTTGAGCCCGGGTCTGACCAGGATGTCCGCGGTGTCCTTGCGCTCGACGATCTGCAAGGCAGCGCCGCGAAAGCGCTGCACGTACTTTTTGCCGGTCTGCTCGCTCGACAGCGTGTAGGCCGTGTCGATGATCTTGTAGATGGGCTGGCTGTTGAAGCGGCGGCGGATGGGCACACCGGGCGCGGCCAGCGACCAGATGGGCACGCCGAACCGGGTGCACACGGTGGTCGTGATCGCGTCGGCGGTCTCGCCGTCAAACCGGTAAGTCGCTTCGTTTTCCTTGAGGAACAAGCCGAAGTCAAAAGCGGTCACACGCATGACTGTGTCGTCGGTCGGCTTGGACTTGTCCTCAACTTTGCCGCGGAAAATGTGCTCACCCTGCTCGTACAGGTCAAGCACACCGCCCACCGGGATGAACACATAGGGTAAATTGGGGTCATTTGGCGACGCGATGGTGTAAAACTCCAACGTGCGGCAGCAGCTGTCAAGATCGCCCGACAGGGTCATGGACTGCACCATGTTCGTGATGTCATAGGTGCCGTCGTCGTTTTGCATGGTCAGCTGCATGCGGTCAACCTCCCGTCAAAAGCGCCTTTTCGGGCAGTTTGAGCGTGTCGCCGTCGTAGATCAGATTGGCGTTTTTGATGCCGTTGTAGTCTGCCAGCTTGTAGGCCAGCGTGCCGTCGCCGTAGAACTTGCGGCAGATACCCCAAAGGGTATCCCCCGACTGGATGGTGTACGACTGCTGGGTGACCGTGGGCGCATCCCCGGTACGCGCCGCGCCCTGCACTTCCTCGTCGATTCGGATGGACGTGGACGAGGTCAGCTGCAACCGGCGATACGGCATGAGCGACAGCACGGCGTATACATCGTTTGTGCCGTCCTGCTCGCCGTATCGGATATACTCGACCAGCACCTCGCGCGACACCAGCGTGTCGGACACCACAAAGCGCAGCACCAGCTTTTCATTCGCTGCCCGCTCGAAAAAGGTAATATAGGTGTTCGGCTGCGGCTGTGCACCCGGGGTCAGAAAGGGATACTTTTGCGCTGGGAACATGCAGTCGAGCGTAAACGCGTAGATGGACGGGAAACCCGCCAGCGCGTAGTCTCCGAACTGGGTGAGGTTGACCACCTGCACACCCTGGCCGGTCTCGACCTGGTAGCTTGACGGGGTGACGGGCAGAATGATTTCCTGCCCGCTCGCTACGTCGTGAAAGATGAATTTGCGCAGCAACGCCTCACCTCCTTACGGCTTGCGCGTGATCTGCGCCAGACGGATCTGGTGCAAAAGCTCGGCTGCGATCTTCTGGATATCTGAATCGTCACGCACCGAAAACGAGTTGCCGGTAATGACGATCTGGCCGCCGGACGCAGGTGCCTTGCCGGCATCCTGTTCCCTGGCCTGGCTGGCGGTCAGCACGCGCTCGCCCTCATGCAGCAGTGCCGGATAATCATCGTACGGGACGCGTTCCAGACCGAAGGCATAGCCGCGACCGGGCAAATAGCCACCTGTGACGCCGCTCACACCTATCGTGCTCGCTGTGTTGGTTGCATAAGTAGGCGCAGGCACACTCAAATGCACGGTGGAAGCCCAACCTTTGCTGAATTCCAGCGCCATCTCATGACCGCCGTTCCAAAACTCATCTTTAGCAGCCGCATCATTGCGAATGTTGCTTGCCAGTGTTCTCTGAGCTTCCAAAGCGATCTGTGCATCTTCCGAGCTGTTAAACGCGTCCATTGCAAGCACTTCTGCTTGCATCAAAATCTTGCCAGTCTCATCTCCAGCAAGCCGATACTCTTCCTGCATTTGCTGAACCGATTGCTCAATGCTGGCCTGCGCATCTCCGTAGTCAAGCTGCAAGGCATCTCCGGTCATGACAGCATTCATGATGTCATTTTCGATTTCAAACTTTGAGTTTTCCAACTCGGCCTTCCATTCACCGATAGAACGGTAAACTTCTTTCAGTCGCTCACCCTGCTCACCAGAAAGCGCATCGATTTCTGCCTGCAATCCCTCTTTTCGCTTAGAATTATAACCTTCACCTAACGCATTTAAATTTTCGGCGTATAAGTCATCCAATGTGGACTGCAAGCCGCTCATGGTCTGACTCTGCGTTTTCGTTGCACCTGCAAAGCTATCAATCATTGCCCGCAAAAGCACCCGTGCGGCTTCCTCACCAGCAATTTTTCCTTTGGAAATCATGTTATACACTTCACCGTTAGAGACATCGTAATGTTTTGCCAATGCACCCACGGCATCAATTCCATTTTCTTGCAAAGGATTGATATAGTCCAGTGAAGCTTTACCTGTTGAGTTCATACGACCGATGGCTGTCGCTACGGTTTCCATCTTATCCATGGACATTCCGAGCGCTGCTCCCGCGTCACCAATGATTTCCAGAGTGGGCAGGATATGGTTCTCGTCATAACCGTCAGTCTTCAGGATTTTAGACAACCCTGTCAAATCATCATACTCGAACGGGGTTCGAGCAGCCATGATCCGCAAATCACTTAAAAATTTACTGGCAATATCCTCCGAACCAAACAAGGTGTTGAAAGAAATCTGGTCAGTCTCACGCTGGGCGGCGATGGCCGAGCCCGAACTGAGCAGTTCTGCCTGCTGTGCCAGGGCGTTCTCGGTGGACTCCTGCACGTAGGACTTAAACGCCTCGTCCTTCTGCTCGTACACCTGCGTGCCACCCTGTGCCAGACCGATCACACCGCCTGCCAGTGCGCCGACCGCCGTGCCCACGCCGGGCGCGATCGCCGTACCGATGGCAGCGCCCGAAGTCGCGCCGCTGAGCGCCGAGGAAAACAGCGTGCTGCCGGTCGTACCGTAAGCCGAGGACACAAAGGTATTGGCAATATCGGTCACGGCATCGCCCACCATCTGCACGGCCCCAGCCTCGGCCAGCCGGTTAAAGCCCTGTTGCATAACCTGCCAGCGAGTTGGTTCCGGTGTTGGTTCAAGTGTTGGTGTCGGGTCCGGTTCATCCTGTTGCTGTTGCTGGTTGATACGGTTTCGGTTAACCTCTTCGCGGGACAGGTTCTCAATGTCACGCTGGGTGCGCTGCGCCTGCCGGGATACCGCGCCCAGGTTGTCGCGCAGCTGGTTGTACTGCATCTGCGCCGACTGCACGCGCGTCTGGGACTGTCCCAGGGCGGTATTCAGTTCGGTGAGCCGCTGGGCAGCGGTGTTTCTCTCCTCCGGCGTCGCGGCGTTATCCATGGCATCCTGCGCGCGCTCGGCTTCCTTTGCAAGATTCTGGTACTCGCGCTGGGCGGTCTTGAGTGCGCGGCTGGCGTCCGTTACGTCAACTTGCAGGCTGACGCGGTTGGCGTTCAGCTGATCGAGCGTCTGCTGCAAACCGTCCACGTCGCGTGTAAACGGCTTGACCGCCTGCTGCATCCGGTTGATGGCGGTCGAGAAATTGTCCTGCGCCGACACCATAATGCTAACATCTGGCATTCGTCCTCACCCCTTTCTGTCCTCGATCTCTTGCAAGGCCATCGCCCGCAGGACGATGCGCTCGCCCCGCGGGATGGTCTGGAATGCGGACGGCAGCACATGATGATGCTTGAAAAGGTAGTACATCAGGTCTGCGTCGCCGCCCTTGGTCAGTTTTTTTGTACGTCCTCAATCAGTTCGACCGTCTTGCGGTGGTAGCCAGATAGCGTGGAAATGCGCATGCTCAGCTCCTCGATCTCGCCCGCCGAAAACAGCTTTTTGACCAGTTCTGCCGGGGTCTCGACGCCAAAATGATCGCGCAGCGACTGGTCGCGCAGGTTGGGTGCTTTCACGCCCGCAAGCACGGCATGGACATGAAAATCCCGGTTCAGCGCTCTGAGATCTGCGACCTGATTAAACGTGAGCTGACGCAGCTCGAGCGTGAGCGGCTTGCCGTCCGGCATCACAAGGCGCGGGATGGTGACCGTTTCGGTCTTGGGCTCGGGCAGGGACAGCGTCAGCAGGGTTTCGATGGTGGTAGACATAGGGTAAATCCTCCTTTATGCAGGGTCGATCTTGTCAAGGAACTTGTGACGGGTAAACGTAAACGGATGGGTGGTCGTGCCCAGCTTGCCCTGTGCCCAGTCGGCAAGCGTCTGGTCATCCCAGGACACGTTATAAAAGGCCACACGCTCGGCACCGTAGGCATCCGGGTCAGCCAGATTGGTGATGATGGTCGAGCGCACATCATGCCCTTGCAGGATCATATCGCTCTTTTCCTGCATCCGGCTGTACACTTTATTGAGCGTGATCGAGCCGGTGGCGTCTACGCTGACCACCTTCTTGTCGTTGACCATCTGCCCGCACATGGGCACGGTCTCCTTGTTGTAGGTATATTTGGCCTGGCAGGCGGTGCACTCGGCGACCAGTTCGCCGTCAATCCACACCTCGCCCCAGGTACCAGAAATGACTCTCTTTGCAGAATCCATGTTATCCTCCTTAAATATTGGCCTCGATGTCGATCTCCTCGATGGCGTCCAGAATGGTGACCGAAATCTTGATGAACACCTTGTCGCCGGTGTCCGCGCGGCGGATTTCATCGTCGGTCATGGCGGACACGTCCACGCCGATGCTCTTGAGGTAGGCGCGGGTCTTTTCCAGATTGATCTCGACCGTCCAGCCCTCTGCGATCAGGTCATCGTTATAGATCTGCTCCAGATAGCCGTCGATGGCGGTCATCAGCAGGCACTTGTTGTCGTAGCTGTTCGGGTACTTGCCGATGTAATTGTCCTCTGCCGTCTGGCGGATGTCCTGCTCCATCATGTGCATACACTCGACAATCTTGATCTTCTGGAACGCCGTGCCCTTGCCGTCGATGGTGGTCACAAAGGAGTTGATACCGCGGCCAACCTTGGCCTTCTGGCCGTCGTGGATCAGGATGAACTTGCCCGCCGCGATGGCTGTGTCGCCCGCCTCGCGGGTCAGGCGTGCGCAGTCGGCAAGCTCGGGAAGCGGCGCGTAGGTACACGAGATCTTCATAGGCGTGCCCGCGATCAGACCGGCAATGCGGCTGCACATCTGCGCGGCATTCAGCTTGGTGTGCTTTTCGTCGCCCAGGTCACAGTCGTCGGTGGTCATGTTGATGATGCACTCATGGTCGGCGGCGGTGTCTGGCAAAACTGCCTTATAAATGGCGTGATTGTTGTCGCGCTGGTTCTTGATCCACGTCGCCACCGCCTGCGCTTCCTCGCTCGAGGTGTCCGGCGGGCCTGCCATATAGTCAAACTTCTGTGTGGCAAGGTAGGCAAGACCCTCGGTCAGATCGTCCTCGGTGGATGCGCCCACGCGCACCAGAATCTTCTGGGGCGGCTTGGTGTAGCCGATCAGTGCGCGGTTGATGTATGCCTTGTTGTCCGCGCTCAGGCTCTCCGGGATGTCGGTCGCGTCATAGATCGTGTAGGTCTTGGCAGCTTCCTCGCTGCCGCGCAGCAAAAGTGCGACCGTGCCCTTCTGCGAACGCTCAATGGCCGCGATGCCCGCGGTCTGAAATGCAATGGTAATCGAGGGTAATTTCATACGGTTCCTCCGTTTCTTACTTGTGTGACGATGTCCAGACCCTTTGCCGCAGGCGGCTGCTCGGTCTTGCGCTGCGGTCGATCATCGAACCAGTGCAGCGTCACCTTAATCACAGACGCCGCCTCGACTCGCTCACTTGCCAGCTTGTCGATATGCAGCGCACGGTCACCCACCGGCAGCACGCCCAGACTGAGCGCTTCCATCAGGCGGTCGGTCTCCTCGCTCAGCCGGTCGGTGTCGGCTTCGTAGTGGTCATCGACCGTATCGTTGATCTGCACGCCAAACATCTGCTTGAGCTCGACCGTGTACCGGTTGCCGCCAATCTCCTCCCGTGGTTCGGCGACCAAAAACAGGCTTGGACGCGTGAACTGTTCGGGCCACGCATCGCGGTAGGTCGTGCGCCCTGGGAAGCACTGGGCGGTCAGGTCGTTGAGCGCGTCCATGATGTCTTTCTGTGTGGTCATTCGCTCAGCTCCCTCGCAATCTCGTCCGCCCATCGCTCGGCGGCCTGGGTCAGCAGGCGGTCAGCCGTCGCGTGTGCTTTGTGGTAGAATCCACGTCCATTGACAAAGGACAAAGGCGGAATCATACCGTACTGCCGCCAGCGTCTGCGCGTACGAGCGCTCACACCATACCCAGCGCGTCCAACGCGATGACCATTCTCGACGTAGTTGGTAATGGCGCCCGCGCCGTTCACGCCTTTGGGTGTCTCAGCCGCACGGATGGCAGCATAGCCGCCCCGGGTACCGATGTACTTGGTCTGCCACCGGCGCAGCGTGCCGCGCTCGTGGTATTCACCATGGCCTAGATCGTGACCTTTGACGCTGATCGGTGCGCGGTGACGCACATCATCCAGCAAAGTCTCACCCAGACGCTCATGCAGCGCACGCTGCTGGTCGGGTGCATCCCGGACAATCTGCTGCATGCGCTCGGACAAGCGCCGCAGATCACGGCTGATTTCCTGCATTATGCATCCTCCTTGCGCATCACTTCGTACTCGTTCTTGTACGGGTCTAACGTGTGTCCAATTTGGACACAAAAGGCGTCCTCCCCGATCGTCACGACCTCACCCGTGCGCAGCGCCACCGCCTTGGGCGTGACCAGCACATAGGTGGTCTCGGTCACGTCCTGCGGGGTCAGGCTGTCAAATTTCAGGTATTTTTCGGTCATGCAGGCCGGAAAAGTGTAGACCTTTGTCTCGGTCAGGGTCGGACGGTTGTGGCGTGCGTCGGTCGTGACCTCCTTGCGGCTGACCGCGCACAGAACCGGCGTGATGGCTGCCGCCTCGACCGTCTGATACAGCCGGTCGGCATCCAGATCGATCTTGGTCAAAAACAGGTGCTGACCGTCCAGCAGCATGGCATGGTGCAGGGTCAGGTCATCGCGTCGGCGCAGTTTGAGCTGCACCGACCGCACGCCGATGCCAACCTTGGAAAACAGGTTGCTCCCCTTGGGGTAGCTGACCGCCGCCCGAAAGGCAGCGGTCTTTTGCCAGGTACAGCCGTCCGGCTGTTCGCTGAGGGTCAGCAGATGCACCCGCTCGCGCAGTTGACCAGCGTTATGCTTCACTTCCCCTTACCCCCTTGGCTTTGAGCTGATTGATGACCTGGCGCAGGCCGAGCGGCAGATCGGTGAGGTTTGTGTCCACCGCCTGCCGGTTGTCGTACCAGTGCAGGGTCAGTGCGGACACCGCGAGCGCATAGCGTGCGTCTATCGGCTCGCCCGGATGGATGCCCGCGTCGGCCAGATAGCCCTCAGCCGCCTCGATCAGGGTGGTGATGAGCGCGTCGTCCCCGTCGTCCGTCACCTGCATGTACGCCTTGACGTCGGCAAGCGCACAGATCATGCGCCCGCACCGGTCAGGGACAGCGTGCGCTTGAGCGCCGCCGCGCCGTCGGTCTTGATCTCGTCCATGCGCATGATGGCGCGCGCCTCGGTCGAGTTGGTGCCCCACGCGCTGCCGCCGATGTTGGTGGTGGCAAGCTCCATGTTCTGACGGCGGATCAGCGTGCCGTACTGCGAGAGGTCACCGATGTAGACCGGCGCCTTTTCGCTGTCGTTTGCCAGCAGCGAGTCGGACAGGGCAACAACCGGGCGGCCGCCGAACAGCATGCGCTTAGGCTGGGTCGGGTCGGGCTGGAGCAGGCCGCGGCCATTTGCGTCGGTGAGGTTGTCGATCACGTTGTAGCCCGACTGGTTGGTAACGACGACCGAAGTCTGCGAGATTGCCGGGTCGAGACCGGTATTGAGCGCGGTCTTGAGTCCCTTCATTTCCTCGCCTGCCGGAATGTCGGTCGCGGACAGCGCAGCCAGCAGCGCAAGCAGGTTGATATTCTCGGTCAGAACCGCCTTGCGGCCCATCCAGTTCGCCAGATACATCATCAGACCCGCGGTCTCGTCGGCCAGCAGGTCATTGGACAGCGGCACGATGAGCGCGTAATCCTCGACCGTGAAGTCCACGCGCTGGAACTTGGGCTGGTCGTCCTTGGGAATGATGCCCATCTCGGCTACCTTAGTAAAGCCCTTGGTCGGCGTGGTGTCGTAGACGCGGAAGCCGGTGCGGCTGTTCGTCACCTCGGTGGTGAAGTAATCGGCGAGCGCAACCTGCTGACGGCGCACCTCGTTGATTCGGGTCTGCATGTCAGCCGGCACCAGGAAGCCGCCGTCTGCACCCTCCGGACTGCCGCCGGTCTCCTGCAAGGCGTTCATCAGCATGGAAATGCGCTCGTCACCGCGGTTTACAATCGGGTTCAGACCCAGACGCATTGCCATGCAGAAAGTTCTGGCGTACTCACGCGAGGCCAGCATATCGGTCACGGACTTCGGCAGCTGGTCGCGCTGCTGGGGCTGGATGCCGCCCTGCGGCTCGCCGTCCTGATAGCGTGCCATCTCGTTGATGAGCGCCTGCTGCGCGTCGATCTGGTCAACCAGTGCCGCGGCCTGATCCATGGCGGTCTTGTAGGCGTTCATATCGTCCCGACCCAGCGCGTCCTGTGCATTCTTGAGAAAGCCTGCGCGCTGGTGCTTTAAGTCGTACAGTTTCTGGTGTAAGTTTGCCATAAGGGGTGTTCCTCCTTGTTGTCAGATGATGCGCGTCAGCTCCAGCGCGAGCTGGGCTTCGGCGCGGGTGTGTTCGTCCGGTTTGGTCGGGGTGTGCGCCTTGGCGTAGGCCTCGCGCAGCTTGTCCATGTCGGGCAGACCGCCGTTCATCAGCCCACCGCCCATGCAGTTCATCACCTGCGCGGGCGTGATCGGACTATTCTGCCCGATGATCTGGTCGATGAGTCCGATTTCCTTGGCCTCGTCGGCGGTCAGAAAGGTCTCGGCTTTCATCTTGGCCTTGAGCGCGGCGCGTGTGATTCTGCCCCCGCACTTTGCAGCATAGGCGTTGATAATGCTCTCGGTCGCGGCTTGCAGCATACCCAGACTCTCACGGTGGGCAACCTCGTTTCCCTCGGTCACCGTGCTGGGCAGGTGAATCATCACCTGTCCGACCGGCGTACAGCAGGCGGTCTGCACGCCTGCCAGCAGGATGGATGCAGCCGACCCGGCAAGGCTCTGCACCTCGGCGCGGGTGGGCACCTCGGCTGCGACGAGCAGGCTGTACATCTCAAACCCGGCATACAGGCTGCCGCCGCCCGAGTTGATTTCCAGCGTCAGCGTGTCACCCGGCGGGGTGTTTGCGATGGCGTCCCGGATGTCCTGCGGACACACCATGCGAAACACCTTGTCCAGACCGAAAAAGCGCACGATTCCCGCGTCCTCGTCCGACGCGATCATGCCGTTTACGGATACTCTCACGTTTTTGTCTCACCTCCCTTTCTCGTCATCCGGTGGTTTGGCGAACCGCTCGAGCGGAATGTAGTTGAGCGATGCATTGCGAGTGTCGCCGCCCGGTACGTCGGGCAGGTCTTCCAGCGCACGCACGTCGTTGACCGAATACGGGCCGATCTCGCGCATGACCTTGTACCAGTTGGCTCTGGCTGCCAGATCGCCACGCAGTTCGGCGTTCTGATTGACCCGGATGCGCAGGTTTTTCCGCCGCTCGCTCTCAAACAGCAGCTTGTAGGTGTATTCCTGCTCATACTGGGTCAAGACAGGCATCAGGGTGTCGTTTACATACTCGATGGCGTTCTGCTCGTTTGAGGAATACGACTGTTTTCCGGCATTGAGCTTGTACAGCGGCATGGCGAAAAACCGGCTGATGTCCTCGACCGTGACCCCCTTGGACTCGATGAACTGGCTGTCTTTGTTGGTGATGCCGATGGGCTGGTACTTGGTGCCCAGATCGAGCACAGCCACGCGAAAGGCGTTGTCCGCGCCGCTGTGGATGCGCTCCCACTCGTCCCGGATGGCGTCGCGGTTTCCCGGTGACAGGTCGGTGTCTGTGGACAGCACGCCGGGCACCTGCGTGCCCTTGGCGTAGTAGTTCATCTCGTACTGCTGCGCCTGCCGTCCGGTCAGGATGACCTCGGCGGCGTACCGCAGAACCGAAATGCCCTTGATGCCGTCACGCGAAAAGCCCTTGAAGTGCAACACGTCGGCGGGCGGCAGCTTGTACACCCGTCCGGTGCGCGGCATGCGCACCATGTACCACAGCGCACCCGCGCTGTCCAGCCACGGGGTTACCAGCTCATTTTGCAGCGGGATGAGCTCCACCGGCTCGAGCGTCACTGGGTCGCGCACGATGTAGGCGTAGCCGTTGCCGGTCAGCAGCCGCTCGGTCTCCAGCATCTTTTTGAAGGTCGCGGCGGTCATCAGCTCATTGGGACGGACGGTCAGCAGCGGCAAAACCGGGTGATCGGTCACCCGCTCGCGTGTCACACCGTCCATGAGGTAGAGCGGCAGCTTGGCGACCGAATTCGAGATGCCGTCCACCGCACGGAACACCGCGCTCAGCTTTAACGCACTGTCGGGCGACGGCGTGCCGCCCACGAGATTCACGCCCCAGCCGGTCGGGTCGGCCATCGTCAGCACCGGGTCGCTCGCCGGTGCGCCTGCGTTCCGCGCCCGGCGGAACAAGGTATCTACAATCAAGGTGCATCCCTCCCCTTCTCGTCATCCGGCGGTTTGACGGCGAACAGCCAGCCCGCCAGCCAGAACATGCCGCCAATCACGGCGAAGCCCAGCTCGGGCGCGATCAAAAAGGCCGCGTGCTGGATGCATACCGCCCCTGCCACGATGCAGGCATCCGAGGCAAGTCCCAAAAGTTTGCGCATGGTGTCTCCTTTCTCACATGCCGAAGTCGCCAGCCGCGATCTTTTCGGCGAGTGTGCGTTTCTTGGGCTGGTCGATGCGCACGAGCAGCCGCGCCAGCGCATTGAGTGTGGCCGCCAGCGGGTCGATGCGCTCGGAATCGTCTTTGTGGCGCTTGCTGAGCTTGATGTCTCCGAAGTTGTTGACCACCTCGATGGCATTGCTCATACACCACAGCGCCAGCGGGCTGTACTCAATGACCAGCTTGCCCTGCAAGAGTAGCTCGCGGAACCACTTGGTCGCCTGGTTGAGTCCGGCGCAGGTCTGCGCGATCTCGACCACCTTGTCCTCGCCGCGTTCCTCGCGCATCTGGATGGCAAGGTCGGTCGCGTTGTGACCGTCGTAGTCGATCTCCTCGACCTGCCAGCCGTGTTCCCGCTCGCCCTCACAAATCCAGTTGTTCACATAGCTGTTATCGGTCACATCGCCCGGTGTCAGCGTGACGTATCCATTCTCTGCCCAGGACAGATATTGCACGCGGTCGGTCTTTTCGTGCCAGGATGCCCGGTTCTCTGGCAGGAAGCCTTGCATCTTGACCGCAAACCGTCCATCGGGCAGCGCCCACACCGCGCCCGCGCCGGTCAGGTCCACCCGCTTGCCGAGGTCATAGCCACAGTGGCAGGGCTTGCCGTCGGTCAGCTTGGCAAATTTCGCCCGCGGCACCATGGCCGCCCGTGCCAAGGTCAAAAGGCGCTCGTCAAAGTACCGGTTGACGCTCGCCGCCTGCCAGCGGCACATGCGTCGGGTCAAAAACTTGCGGATTTTCTCCGGGTCGCCCGACTCGTAGGCGGTCACATACTCGCTCTCGATCTGGCTGCGCAGCGTCTCGGCGTACAGGTCAGCCCCCCGCAAAATCGGGTTTGCCTTGACCCAGCAGCGCTTGTCGTGCGGGTTGTCGCCGTCGTCGATCTCGCGGATCATAATGAAATACCGCTGCTCCTTGTCCTGCGTTTCGGGTTCTTGCAATACACGCTTGCAGTATTGCTCCTCCTTGTAGCACGGCTTGTGCGCCGCGTCGTCGCCTGCCGTCGTGATGACGTCCAAGAGCGGCTGGCGGCGCTTGCCGAACGAGTTAAAGCCCAGATCATAGATCTCTGAGGTCTCGTGCGCGTGGTACTCGTCCACGACGAAGTAGGACGGTGCGCCCGAGTCCTTGTTTTTTGTGTCCTTGGACAGCGGACGCATCAGGCCGCCGCGTGTGCGGTGGTAGGCGATGGTTTTCTTGATAACCATGCGCTTGGCGATCGCCGGGGACTTTGCCCCGATCTTCTTGGCATCGCCATAGACGCGCTTTGCCTGCTCACGGTCTACCGCCGCGCACTCGACCTCGGGTTCCATCTCAAATTCGGCAAGTTCGGGCTGATAGGGTGGGTACAGCACGTCGCCGCACATGTGATACAGGCATTGACCGGACTTTTCTGTGCTCTTGACGTTGCCCCGCCCGCGCTTGTTGTAGGTGCGGTTGAAGCGCCGCACGCCGGTGTCACGATGCACCCAGCCGTAGGTCACGCCCAGATCAAACACCTGCCAGTCCAAAAGCCGGATGGGCTGACCGGCCAACGGGCCGCGCACCTGCGGACATTGCAGAAACCAACGCACAATGCGGTCGGCGCGGGTCTCGTCAAAGACCCACGGGAAGTCATCGGTGCCCTGGCGTTTGAGGTCGTCCAGATGGCGCTGGCAGGCTAAAATCTCCCATTTGCAGCATGATTGCCGCAGTTTCCCTTGCGTCACCTGCTTGGCATAGACCGCGCACGCATGGTGCAGACCGGTCGATTTCCTCACGGGGCATCCCTCCCTCGGATGAGGTCAGCAAGACACTCGAGCGGACAGTGCGCCGGGCGCGTGCTGCCGCTTGCGGGCTGACCGGTCAGCGTGCAGCGCAGGCCGTAGGGGTCGGGCATATCGCACGCCCGGCAGGTATCGGGCAGCGTCTCTACGACAAAGTGGGTTTTGTGTTCCATGGTTTCCTCCTTGTGTCCAATTTGGACACCGCTTTTGCGGCTTTGCGCTGGGGACACACCTTTGCAGCCGCGGCACGGCGCAGGGTCAGGGTGCAAGCCCCCATCTCATTCAAAAACGGGCAATCCCGCCAGCACCGCGCCCTCATCCGAATAAATCCTCGTCCGGGTCTGCGATCTGGTTCTCTGCCCGGCGGCGTGCAATGCGGAACCGGCCGGACGGGGTCAGACCCAGCTTGTCGGCGTATTGCAGGATTTGGCGCTCGAGCGTGGCAATCGTTTTGGCCAGACTCGCCGCTTGGTCGAGAAAGTCAGACGCGTGCTTGTCGTCCGCCTTGACCGCCTTGTTGTAGGCTCTGACCGCGCTCTTGCGCAGCCGTTCCAGCTCGTTGCGGCGCGACAGCTGCACGCAGTACAGACCCAACACCTCGCTGTCCAGATCGTCCAGCAGCTCAATGCCCTCCATGCGCTCGATCGTCTGCTCCCAGAACGTTTTGGCCGCCTTGTCAGAGACGAACTTCGGACAGGTCAGGGTCACCTCGTCGCGCCGGATGCTCTGCTCGGCTTCCAGCCGCGCTTCGCGTTCTTCGTTTGTCATGTGCCGCGTCATGTTCTCGGTGCGGCTCACCGGTGTCGGCATCTGCGTTCACCTCCTTCGGGTTTGCTTGATGCGGGATATTTTCGAGGGGAAGAAGGCCAGGCGGTTCTGGCCGCGCGCCAAAGGAAAACTTTTTTGCCCCGGGGATACTCCCTGAGAGACCGCCCGCGCACAGGCGCAGGTCAGCCGCGCACGCACGCGTCGTGCGTGACGTAGCCAGGGTCAGCCGTTTTCCTGCATGGATGCGTTCAGTTCGCGCATGGTTTTGGCGCTGTGGCAGGTGTGACACAGGCTTTGCAGGTTGGCAGGGTCTACAAACAGCGACCAGCGCCCGCGGTGCGGCGTGATGTGATCGACCTCGGTCGCACGCTCGCGCTTGCCCTGGGCAGCGCACACCCGGCAGAATGGCTCGCGTAAGAGCTGCTGCGGCCGCAGCTGGCGCGTCCAGACCCGCAGCTTGTACCAGTCGTGCCATGCGGCACTCGTCCGGCGTGCTTTGGCAAGGCCGCGGTGCTGGTCGCAGTAGCCCTCGCGCGTCAGGTTGGCGCATCCCGGTGCGCGGCAGGGTCTGAGCGGTTTACTCGCCATGCCGCGCCCCCTTGCCGCCCGGACAGTCACAGTCCGGCCAGACCGCGCCATGCTTATGGCTGCCGCGCTCGCGGATAATCTGCTGCATCTCGACGATGCGACGGGTCAGGCTGGCAAGTTCCAGCCGCATGACCTCGCACGTGCGGTCGAGCTTCATCCGCTGGACAATGTTGCGGCTCTCGGCCGCCTGCGCACGGTTGCGCCCGATCGCCTCCTCCAAGCGGCGCTGGGTCTCGGTGTATTCACAGATCAGGATGTCAAGGCTTTTCCATTCGGCCATTTCGGCCCACCTCCTCGTTTTTGGGCAAACAAAAAGCCGACCACCAAGACCACACACGTTGTGTGTCTCGATGATCGGCTCAAATCTTTTCCAGATCCCCGGCTCTGTTTGGGGTATTCAGTTCGATCTCTTTGCGGCATCCCCGGCATGTCATGTACGCGCCAACGATCCGCGCGTCCGGGATGATCTGCAAGAGCTTCTTTCCACAGTTCGGGCAGCACATCCATAATCTACGCTGCTTACTGCCTTGATTATATTTTACCACTCGGTTCCCTCCTCGTAAAGCGCCCGCGCGCGCGTTCTCCATTGTGATTCATAAGTTATACTGGGTTTCAAGCCCGAAAAATATAAGACCTTATGCTGTTTTTCTCGGTTTCGACCGTCTTGGCCTCGTCTTGCGTTCTGGTCGCCTATCCGGCAGCAGGTACTTGAGGTACTTGACCTCGCCCCACTGATTGACCATGCTGTCGCTGTCCAGCACGATCGCGCCCGGCGGTGCGCACAGCGTCACGTCATCCGGCACCCAGCCGCTTTCCCGTTCGGGCTTTTTCAGTCCCCGGCTTGGCGTCCAGCTGCGCAGGCCGTTCGGGCTGCCGTGCTCGCGTGGTTCCTTGGTCAGGTACCCCGCCAGCGCCTCGTAGCCGTAGGCGTCCACATACTCGATGTGCACCTCACCGTGCGGCCACAGACTTTGCAGGGTCTCCAAGTCCCCGCCCGTGCCGTCAATCACGACATGATGATGCAGGCGCTTGTCGCCGTGCACGCCCTCGGTCACATAGACATAGCGCAGGGACTGACCGGCCAGGCGGCGCGCCTTGCGCAGCTGCACCCAGAACCGCTTGATCTTATCCACCGCGCTGTCCCGATCATCCGGCAGATGATCGTCATCATAGGTCAGCGTGACCACCAGATCGCGCGGCGTGAAGTTCGATGCCAGCAGCAGCTCGAGCTTCTGCCAGGCGTATTTCATGTTCATTCGCTGGCGCGCAGCCGTCGAGCACTTGGTCTTGGCTGCTCTGGCTTCTGGGCTGTCCGATGGGTGCACGGTCGAATACACCGCTGCGTACACCAGCCTCCCCGCCCGGATGACTTTTCTTCGTTTTGCCATCCCCTCTCCTTTCCGTGTCCAAATTGGACACTTTTCTGCAAAAGGGTATAAAAATGCGGGGCTCAGCCCCGCACCGTGCCTTATTTTATTCTTGCCCAACTCTGCGTTGGGGTGATTCCTTCTTTCTGTTATTTAATATAGCCGTTTTTTCAAACCTTGTCAAGCAAAGGGCGAACATTCGTTTTGGGTGCACAAAATATCCGAAGAAATTTTGTGCACCTATACCATACTCAGTGTGCTGCTAAAGCGTTTAATTTTTCCTCAACCATATCGTCTGATACTTTCTTTGTTTCTCCATTATTTTTGAAATCCACCGCAATCAAAAAGGCTGCAAGTTTCCGCTTGTCCTGCTCTTCTGCCTGCCGCCCTTCCTCAGAGATCAAAAAGCGTTCTACGCGCGCAGTGGCCTCTTGCAAATTCATATACTGTATTAGTGTGTCGATATCACAGTTCCAGATCATATGATCCAGCGGCGCTTCGCTGGAGACATGTATGGCAATGAGTTTAGCAAAAAACACGTCATTGTTAAGATGTTCTTTCATCGCTGCTTTCATTTGAGAAAGCTCACTTCTCTCTGCGTCAATTTTTTCCATCAACCCAAAAATTACGCTCGCATCTTCCTCATTCACAAGTGTACCGGCCCGGAGTTTTTCCAACGTACGCTCCATAAAAACAGTCTCTAATTCTTTGACCTCTTCCAACGTGACAATAGTGTCAGCATATTCCCTTTCTGTCTTCACAAAGCGATAGTGATAACGCTCTAAATCTCCTAATATTTCTTGGATAACCCCTAATGGAATTTCTGAAGAACTCATAATTGTTTTCACTACATCATACCGCATCTCTGCTGATATCACTTTAAGGAGTTCTA
>NHCFR00700__coassemble_1182_pt1 | contig 24548 bp, 20 predicted proteins | sample NHCFR00700__metabat2_high_PE_034 | metagenome-assembled genome bin NHCFR00700 | reverse complement strand
AGCAAAAATATTAGAGAAGAGTGAATAGTGAATAAGGAATAAGTAAAGACACGCCGCACATGCAATCCGTGCCGCTTGCGGCACTCCTTACTTCTTCACTCTTCACTATTACTTATTACTTCCACAAGCCCCAGTAAGAGCAAAAATATTAGAGAAGAGTGAATAGTGAATAAGGAATAAGTAAAGACACGCCGCACATGCAATCCGTGCCGCTTGCGGCACCCCTTACTTCTTCACTCTTCACTATTACTTATTACTTCCAAAAATCCCGGTGAAAGCAGGAAAGAATTAGAGAAGAGTGAATAGTGAACAGGGAAAAAGTAAAAATCCCGAACGCATTTGCATCCGGGATTTTTGGTGGCTCATCGGGGATTCGAACCCCGGACACCCTGCTTAAAAGGCAGGTGCTCTGCCAACTGAGCTAATGAACCAAATCTGGCTGGGACGGCTGGACTCGAACCAGCGAATGGAGGAGTCAAAGTCCTCTGCCTTACCGCTTGGCTACGCCCCAATGTCAAAATCGGGCGTTTTGTGCCCTTATATGGACAATGCGCTGCGTTTGCAGCGCATTGTCAAGGGTTTTCAATATGGGGTGAGTGATGGGAGTCGAACCCACGGCCTTCAGAGCCACAATCTGACGCTCTAACCAACTGAGCTACACCCACCATATTAAAAATGGCACGCCAGGAGGGATTCGCTTTTCCTGCGGGAAAAGCCACGGCGGTTGCAACATGCCACAGGCATGTTCCTAAGTGCCGCCTTTCGAATCCCGGCTTACTGCCGAGAAAAAGAGTGGCACGCCAGGAGGGATTCGAACCCCCGGCCTACTGCTTAGAAGGCAGTTGCTCTATCCAACTGAGCTACTGGCGCATAGGTGATCCCTTCTCTGGGGACTGTCTCAAATTTCCAAGAACCCAAGATAAAAAATCAATGGAGCGGGTGATGGGAATCGAACCCACGTGTTCAGCTTGGAAGGCTGACATTCTACCATTGAACTACACCCGCGGGTCACCTGAGACTATTACATTATATCGACTCTGCGCCAAAAAGTCAAGCACTATTTTTATCATTTTATAAAAATTCTGGAGAGACCGTGAAACCCGTGATCGGCGCGGCCTCTCCAGCGTCTGTTAGATCTCGTCGTCCGGTTTCTGACCGTCGTGCGCCTGCCACTGGCACGGCATGAGCTGCATCTGTGAGAACGTCGCGCAGAACGAGGAATCCTCCGGGCTGCACGCGTAAATACCGAACGAAACCGCGTCCGTGGCCTTGTGCATGTGGCAAATGCGCATCTGGCGGAAGGTCTGTCCGTCCTCCGAGCATTCAATGCAGAAATCGTCCTCACGGCGGCTCAGGCGATACCACATAGACTTAACCGAGGCGTCAATTTCGGTCGTTGCCCAGTCTGAATAGCCCAGATTGGTCACGACGCTGCCCAGATGCTGAAAGCGTTCGTTCTCATACTCGATCGACGCTTTGAGCCAGTTCTCACTGTCCAGGTACATGACCACGCCGCACTGGTCAAACCGGTGTTTGCTGTCGAATTCTGTACGCACGACGAAGGAGAAATAGCGTTCGTCGGTGGTCATTTGCAGCACAGGTGCGTTATCGTTGCGGAAGTGGTAATAGGTGCGCTGCCACAGGTCGGTATGGGGTCTGGTGGTGATGCGGATGGTGTCATCGTTTATTTCCCAGTTCAGCGGCTCGCGTGTCCAGTGCAATGCGTTATGGTCAAACTGCATGGGGCATTCCTCCAATCTTCTATGATTTAGTATAGCACGGGGAAGGAAAAAGCGCCATCGGTCGATGGCGCTTTGGGTGTGTTTTGGCCCATTCCCGGGGCGGACACCGGGAATCAAAGGGGATTTCGCCCGTTGCGACGGGCGACTCAGGGCTCTGCCCTGAGAACCCGCAGCCTTTGAAAAGGCTGGCGAAACTTTCAGTAAGGGGTGCGGTGCTCCTGATTAAATCGTCTGAATCTGGATACCGTCATCATTTGCGGTGACGTGTGCACCGGTGAGCGGAGTATCACACGCCTTAATGATCTCGGCGGCGAGTGCGTTCTCGACGTCCTTTTCGATCAGGCGACGCAGATTTCTCGCGCCGTACTTAATCGAGAAGGCTTTATGGGTGAGGTAATTCACGAGAGAATCGTCCCAGCTCAGGCGGATACCGCGTACAGCAACCGAATCCTTGAGCTGACCGAGCAGGATACCGCAGATCTTGCTGAAGTCTTCCTCGGTGAGCTGATTGAAGGCGATGATCTCGTCGATACGGTTGAGAAACTCGGGACGCATGATGTCCTCGAGTGCCTTAATGGCGCGTTCCTTACCCATATCGCTGACCGTACCGCCGAAGCCCAGCGAAGCGGTCTTATGCTGGGAACCGGCGTTAGATGTCATGACGATAACGGTGTTTTCAAAGTTAACCTGACGGCCGTGTGCATCGGTAATACGGCCATCATCCAAAATCTGGAGCAGGATATTCAAGATATCCGGGTGTGCCTTTTCGATCTCGTCGAGCAGGATGACCGAGTACGGACGGCGGCGAATCTTCTCGGTCAGCTGACCGGCCTCATCATAGCCAACATATCCCGGAGGCGAACCGATCAGGCGGGAAACCGCGTGTTTCTCCATGTATTCGGACATGTCGAGGCGAATGAGGGATTCAGGGGAGTCAAACAGATCGTCCGCGAGCACCTTGACGAGCTCGGTCTTGCCCACGCCGGTCGGGCCGACGAACAGGAAGGACACCGGCTTGCGCTTGGGTGAGATACCGGCACGCGAGCGGCGAATCGCGGTGCAGATCGACTCGATAGCCTCGTCCTGACCGATGACGCGCTTTTTCAGGCGGTCTTCCATGCCGTTTAAGCGTCCAAGCTCCTGCGCCTGTACGCGGGAAGCCGGGATACCCGTCCACAGCTCGATGACAGCCGCCAGATGCTCGGCATCCAGTGCGGGTACCGGGCGGGCACGCAGTTCATCCAGACGATTCTGAATTTGCAGCTCACGCGAGCGCAGATTTGCCATCTCAGCGTAGGTCTTTTCGTCCTGGGTCTCCTGAAGCAGATCGTCCTGCTTCTTGGCGATGCCGTCCAGCTCATCCTGAAGTGCAGGAATCTCGCTGATGGCCGGCTCGTCGAGGTTTAAGCGCGAGCACGCCTCGTCGATCAGGTCGATGGCCTTGTCGGGCAGGTAACGGTCGGTGATGTAGCGCTCGGACAGCGCAGCCGCGAGGCGGCATACTTCGTCCGGGATGGTCACGCCGTGGAAGGTCTCATAATACGAGCGGATGCCCATGAGCATTTCGACCGTCTGGTCGATGGACGGCTCGTTGATGGTGACCGGCTGGAAACGGCGCTCGAGTGCCGCGTCCTTTTCGATATACTTGCGGTACTCGGCGAAGGTGGTTGCGCCGATGACCTGAATCTCACCGCGGGACAGGGCGGGCTTTAAGATGTTTGCAGCGTTCATCGCGCCTTCGGAGTCGCCTGCGCCCACGATCGAGTGTACTTCGTCGATAACAAGAATGATATTGCCCTGCTTTTTGACCTCGTTAATCAGGCCCTTGACGCGGCTTTCAAACTGTCCGCGGAACTGGGTGCCTGCAACCAGTGCGGTCAGGTCGAGCAGGTGGACTTCCTTGTCGCGCAGCTTATAGGGCACATTGCCCGCCGCAATGCGGATGGCCAGACCTTCGGCAACCGCGGTCTTACCGACACCCGGCTCACCGATGAGGCAGGGGTTATTCTTCTGGCGGCGGTTCAAAATCTGGATGACGCGGTCGGTCTCCTGTTCGCGTCCGATGATGCGGTCAAGACGGCCTTCGCGCGCCTTCTTAGTCAGATCATCGCAGTAATTGTCCAGATACTTGCGCTTTTTCTTCTTTTCCTTGTCCTTTTTGTCGGACGCGGTATCGTTTTTCTTTTCGGTGCGCAGGAAGGGGAAGGGGAATGCGGGCGGCTGTGCTTCGCCGTCCTCGTCCATGCCCTCTTCAGCGCCCTCTTCCATCTCGTCGGTCATCTCTTCGTCCTCCATGTCCGGGCCTGCCGGCATGAGTGCGCCGAGATCCTCGAGGGAATTGATTTCAGAGGACAGCATATCCAGGGTTTCCTCGTTGAGACCCATCTGCTCCATCATCTGATCGAGGGGCTTGATGCCCAGCTGTCGTGCGCACTTGAGGCACAGACCTTCCTGGGCCGCGCTGTCCTGGTTATTGGGGTCCATTTTGGTGATGAAAATGACCGCCACGTTCTTGCCGCAGCGGGAACACATGGGCATTTGCATGGTGAAACTCTCCTTACGATAAAACCACAGCCCCAAGTGGGGCAGTGTTTAGAATGGGAAATACGCGAGCAATTCGCGCACAAGCACGGTGCTTTGGATGCGTTCGGGACTGAGCCAGCCCAGTGCCGAGAACAGGTCGGGGCGCACCAGATGGGCACACCAGACCAGCAGCAGGGCGACGGCCAGACCGCTCACCAGACCAAAGGCCGCACCGGCCAGACGATTGAGCCAGCCGAGAGGCGGGAAGCGGGTGAGCAGGCTCAGACTGTGCAGGATAAACGACAGAGCGAGCGATAACAGGACGAGAAAGACGGCGGAGAGGATGACGAAGGCGATGCCCTCGGCAACGCTCTGCGCACCTTCTGTGACCGTCATCTGCAAGCCGTCCAAGATACCGGAAAGCTCAGGGCTCTGCGCGGCTTGGTTGGCAAAGGCTTCGCCCATAAAAGGGGTGACGACCGCGCTTGCCAGCGTCGGTGCGCAGGTCTTAGCCAGCCAGCACGCGCCCAGCACGACCGCGATCCGGCCGACAAGGCCGATGACCGACATGATAAAGCCGCGCCGTGCGCCGTTTATGACGCTCCAAATCAGAAAGAGGAGCAGGATAAGATCGGGCAGGTTCAACATGCCTGCCCCATCAGACAGGGACTGTATCATCGGTAAAATCCTCCGAGAGCGCGGACGATTTGGTCACACGCTGCGCGTATTTGGAATAGAGCAGCCACGCGCCGCCGTCATCGGTCAGCATAACGCGCTGGGCTGCGCCGCCGCTCGTGCACTTCCAGTCGGGTTCGAGCGCGTTGTTATAGACGTACAGACCCGAGCTGGTCAGCACGCCGAGCTGGCCGCCCGCATAAGAGATACTTTCGGGTGCGCTGGGCAGGTTGAGCGTCGCGCGCTGCGCGCCCGATTTATCATAGCGGGTGATAGACGCGCGGGCATCGCCCGACCACGAGCGCTGCGCGAGGACGAAATTGTCGTCATCGAACGCAAACCCGAGCAGGTCGGTGGCGGTGTAATCGGTCTGGGACGTGGTCTGACCGCGGCGGCTGACCGTAAAGGCCGACTGATCGGTCACGACAGCCACATTGCTGTCGTCCAGCCAGTGCACAGCGTAGCCGACGACCGAGCCGAGGTTGACGCTTGCGCGTACCTGGTCGGCGTCCAGATCGAAGAACTGCAAGATGGTTTCCAGCTGTGCGCCGTTTTGCTGATAGGTCATTGCGCACAGGTGGGTGCCGGACGGCGAGAGCACGGCATCCTGAACGTAGTAGTCCGGGGTACGCCAGCGCCACAGGTGGTGGTCTTCCTCACGGGAGGACGCGCCGTAGACCGTGACCGTACTCTTGTAGCCGGTTTCGTCGGTGATGACCACGAAGCTGTCACCCGAACCAATGGAGGCGTTACGGATGGGCGCGCTCAGTTTGAGGGTGAACAGTTCTGCGAGGGTAGAGTGGAATGCCAGGTCATACGCGCCGCGGTCGTAGGTCAGGATATAATTATCGTTGGTTTCGAGCACGGGGGACGCATAACTGAGCGAGATCTGCTGCTGGGTGATGTCACCGAGCTGCAAGATGTGCAGGGCTTCGTCGCCCTGTACGGCAAGCGCCGAGCCGACCGGTTTGACCGTACTGGCCGAGCCGGACGGGTATTCGATCACGCCGTCGCGGCCGCTGTTCGGGCCGAGGGCACTGGTCAGGATGTGGAAGGTCTGACGCAGGGACGACGGAGAGAACATGGTAAAGTTGACCGCGCCGAACAGGATGATACTCGCGACGAGCAGCCAGCCCACAAAAGAGCGCAGACGGGTCAGGCGGCGTAATTTGAGGCTCTCTGCCTGACGCAGGAGCTGTTTGCGTTTTTTCGCCGAACGAGGGAACGGCACAAGGTTTTTCTTTTCCGGCACCGGCAGTGCCTCCTCTCTCATTATAGTAGTGTAGCACAGTTTGAGAACGTGAGTGTAAACAAAGCGTGAAAAAGTTTTAAGACGGGGACGAGGAAGACGGGGCGCAAAGGGACGAGAGCGCGCCTTAAAATACGCCGCAGGCGTGCGCGCTCGAGGTGAGCGGCGGTACGCGATTTTCGAGCGTACCGTAAAAAATATTCCGGTGGAATATTTTTTAGCGATGGAGGCAAACCGTAGGTTGTCCATCCTTTGGCCTTCGTTCCCCTTCCAAGTGGAGGCCACCGTTCCTCCCGACTGTTCGGGTATCAAACAGTAACAGCAAAACTGAAAACCAATCCGCAGGTTGGTTTTCATGAGCGGCCTTTGGCCGCGGGGAATCTTGCTCGCTGCGGCGAGCGCTGAAAATCAATTTTTAGTTGATTTTCCCTTGCGGGGGACGGGAAAATCAAAAGGGGATTTCGCCATCTGCGGATGGCGACTCAGGGCGCTGCCCTGAGAACCCGCAGCCTTTCGAGAAAGGCTGGCGAAAGCTTTAATTTCGCCTGCGGGCGGGTTTTTCTTATTCGCTCAGGCGAAATACGTCAAGTTCCGGGGTATGATCGTACCACAGTCGATTCATGAACAGGCCGCACGCGGGCAGGGTCGGGCCTGCCTCCTCGCGGTCACAGGATTCCAGAATCCGGGCAACGTCCTCGGGTTCAAACTTTCCGCTGCCAACATAGAGCAGCGTTCCCGAGATTGCGCGCACCATATTATACAGGAATCCGTCACCGCACACGCGGATGCGGATGAGACCGTCGCTGTTTTGGTCGACTTCACACCAGAAAATGGTACGGACGGTCGATTTGACCGGGGTACCGACCGAGCGGACGGCGTTAAAGTCATGTTTTCCGACGAAAAACTGTGCGCCCTTCTGCATCCGTTCGGCATCGAGCGGATAGGAATAGCGATAGGCGCGGTCGGTCAGGAACGGGTCGCGCATTTTGGACGGGTAGACGTAATAAGCGTACTCCTTTTTGGTGCAATCGAACCGTGCGTCGAAGTCGTCCGGCACTTGCACCGCGCCATTGACCGCGATATCCTCGGGCAGCTGTGCGCCGAGTGCGAGGGGCAGGCGGTCGAGGGGAATGCGGCAGTCGGCTTTGAAGTTTGCGACGTATCTTCTCGCGTGGACACCCGCGTCGGTGCGTCCGACACCCGACAAATAGGTATCGCAGCCGAGCAACTTATTGATCGCGTTTGTGACGGTCTCCTGAATGGACGCGCCGTTTTTCTGCACCTGCCAGCCGTGGTACTGGGTACCGACGTAGGACAGGGAAAGTGCGATATTCATACGGTTCACCATCCGAAGCGTCCGAGGACGATGACGGCAGCGAAGACGATGACCGACACCGTACCGGTGAGCACGTCGACCGCGCCGAACTTCATCTGCTTCATGCGGGTACGACCCACGTCGCCGCGGTACAGGCGGCATTCCATCGCGATGGCCAGCTCGTCGGCACGGCGGAACGCCGAGATAAAGAGCGGGACAAGGATGGGTACCATAGCGCGGGCGCGCTGGATGAGGTTACCGGACTCAAAATCCGCACCGCGAGCCTTCTGTGCTGCGATGATCTTCTCGGTTTCCTCGATGAGGGTCGGGATAAAGCGCAGGGCAATGGACATCATCATCGCCAGCTCGTGCACAGGCAGGTGCACCTTCTTAAACGGCGACAGCAGCATTTCCAGACCGTCGGTCAGCTCGATGGGTGAGGTGGTATAGGTCAGCATGGACGTGCCGATGATGAGCAACAGGATACGTACGACCATCAAAATGGCCACGCGGATGCCCTGATCGGTGATATGCAGGAAGCCAAAGCTCCAAAGTTCGGTGCCGGGAGTGTAGAACAGGTTTAAAAGTGCGGTAAAGGCCACGATGAACACGACCGGTTTGAGGCCGCGCACGACCATTTTGGGCTGGATGCCCGAAATTTTGATGACGGACAGGATATAGAGTGCCAGCAGGGCATAGGACACCGGGCCGGAAGCCAAAAACAGGGTGACGATCATGGCGATGACCAGAACGAGCTTCAGGCGCGGGTCGGTGCGGTGGACGACACTGGTTCCGGGAAAATACTGGCCGATGGTAATATCTCTGAGCATTTATTTCCCCTCCTTATACGCACGGATGGCGCGGACTGCGTCCTCAACGGTGTAGATGGACGGGTCGAGATCGATGCCGCGGCGGTTCAGCTCCCGGATAACCTTAGTAATCTCGGGAATGTCCAGACCAGCCTCTACGATCTCGTCGGCGCGGGCGAACACCTCACGCGGTGTGCCGCACAGCATGACATGTGCGCGGTTCATGACCAGCAGACGGTCGGCCATGCGGGCAATATCCTCCATCGAGTGCGACACGATCAGGATGGTTGCGCCCGAACGCGCGTGATAGTCCTGAATCTGTGCCAGAATCTCATCGCGTCCAGCCGGGTCAAGGCCTGCGGTGGGCTCGTCCAGAATGAGCACCTGCGGACGCATGGCGATGACGCCTGCAATCGCAACGCGGCGCTTCTGGCCGCCCGACAGGGCGAACGGCGAATGATTGGCAAGTGCAGGGTCGAGGCCGACAAAGTCCATGGCCTCGCGCACGCGCTTTTCGACCTCGGTCGCCGACAGGCCCATATTCTGCGGGCCGAAGGCGATATCCTTGGCGATGGTCTCCTCAAAGAGCTGGTACTCGGGGTACTGGAAGACCAGACCGACGGCAAAGCGGGTCTTGCGGTCGCACTTGCCCTTTGCGTCCCAGATCGAATGACCGGACAGCAGGACTTCGCCCGAGGTGGGCTTCAAGAGGCCGTTAAAGTGCTGGATGAGGGTGGACTTACCCGAGCCGGTATGTCCGATGACACCCAGAATCTCGCCCTTTTCCACCTGAATATTGACATGATCGAGCGCGGTGCGCTCAAAGGGAGTACCTGCGCCGTAAACCTGGGTCAGGTCTCTCGTTTCTAAAATGTAAGACATGGGTTTTTCTCGCTCCTCAGTTGGCTGCGGTCGGGCGCAGATAGCCTTCGAGGATATCCGCGCACTCATCTACGGTCAGCGCATCGATGGGCAGATCGGAACCGATCTGATTGTTGAGGTCAAAGAGTACCTCGATGGTCTGGGGCACGGTCAGGCTGGCCTCGCGCAGCGCGTCCACCTGAGTGAAGATCTCACGCGGGGTGCCCTGCATGAGCACCTTGCCGGCGTGCATGACGACCACGCGTCCGGCCTGGACGGCCTCGTCCATGTGGTGGGTGATGAGCACGACCGTGATGCCCAGACGGGAATTCAAGTCCCGGATGACCCGCATGACCTCCTTGCGGCCGGACGGGTCGAGCATGGCGGTGGGTTCGTCGAAGATGACACAGCGCGGCATCATGGCGATGACACCGGCGATGGCGACACGCTGTTTCTGTCCGCCCGACAGCTTATGCGGTGCGTGGCGGCGGAACTCATACATGCCGACGGCTTTGAGTGCGTCATCGACCCGGCGGCGAATCTCGTCGGGCGGGATGCCGAGGTTTTCCAGCGCAAAGGCGACATCTTCCTCGACGACGGTTGCAACGATCTGGTTGTCCGGGTTCTGGAAGACCATGGCGCAGGTCTTACGGATATCGTACAGGCGGTTCGGGTCACGGGTGTCCATGGAGTCGACGTAGACCGCACCGCCGGTGGGCAGGCGGATGCCGTTAAAGTGGCTGGCCAGGGTAGATTTACCCGAGCCGTTGTGTCCGAGCACGGCGACGAACTCGCCGCGGGCGATGGACAGGTCGACCCCGTCGAGCGCGACCTTCTGGCCGCCCTCAGCGGTCTGGTAGACGTACCGAAGCGCCTCGGTTTTGATGATTTCAGACATAGAGGGGATTCCTCCTCGTTACAGTGAATTATCGCGCAGCGATGTAGCGCGCCGACGAGCCGCAGGGCAGGACAAGGCCGGTCGAGGTGACCGGCAGGCCGATCTCCTGCGCTTCCACCCGTCCGGGATGACGGGCAACGGCGGTTGTGCCCAGCAGGTAGGCCATGACGGACGGTGCAAGACCGGTCGAGTAGCTGGAAATGAGCACGAAGAGCGGATGGTCGGACAAGAGCTGCATGGTCAGCGCGACAAAGTCCGCGACGTCCTCCTCGATCTTCCAGGTCTCGCCGCCCGGGCCGCGGCCATAGCTCGGCGGGTCCATGATGATGGCATCATACTTGCGTCCGCGTCGGATCTCGCGCTGGACGAACTTCTTGCAGTCGTCCACAATCCAGCGAATCGGACGACCCTCCAGACCGGACGAAGCCGCGTTCTCACGCGCCCACTGGGTCATGCCCTTGGATGCGTCGACGTGGCAGACCGACGCGCCCGCAGCGGCTGCCGCAAGGGTGGCACCGCCGGTGTAGGCGAAGAGGTTCAACACATTGACCGGACGGCCTGCGCCGCGGACCTGTTCCATAATAAAATTCCAGTTGACCGCCTGCTCGGGGAACAGGCCGGTGTGCTTGAACGCCATGGGCTTGAGCTGGAAGGTCAGCTCCTTATACGAGATCGCCCACTGCTCAGGCAGGCGGCGAATCTCCCACTTACCGCCGCCCGAAGACGAGCGATGATAGACCGCATTTGCGCGGTTCCAGAACCGGTCTTCCTCGGTGCGCGGCCAGATGGCCTGGGGATCGGGACGCTGCAAGAGTTTGTCACCCCAGCGCTCGAGCTTTTCCCCGCCGCCGCAGTCCAGTACCTCGTAGTCCGTCCACTCGTTTGCAATCCACATAGATTTATGAAACCTCCGTCGGTATTCTGTCTTTTTTCGCCGAACTTTGCGCGGCGTTATCCATCGTTTTGATACAAATACAACTCATTATATTGTAACACCATTCTCTTTTCCGCGCAATTCCAACCCAAGACAAAAAGCACGTCCGGGACAGCACTGTTTTCGGGCAAAAAAACCAGTGCGCCACGCGTAAAATGCTGGTTTTCCGCGATTACCGGTTGCAAGATCGCATAAATCCTCGTATAATGTAGAAAAAACGACGTGCGCCACGCGCACCATCACGAGGAAAATACGCATGAAAAAATACCGCAAAGTGCGCTTTGTCAGTTTCCGCCCGCGCGGGCGGGGATTTATGGGCGCACGCTACACCGGTCGGAGACGCTCCGGCGGCGTGTTCCGGCTGTGGCGCTTCCGCTGGCTGACCCTGTTGGGTCTTGTGCTCTCCGGTCTGGCCATCGGTCTGTGCAGTCTGCGTCTGGCACCCGGCTCCTACGGCGCGGACATGTTCCAGAGCTACTTTGACCATCCCGCCATCCTTTGGCTCAATCTCATCCCGCCCGTCCTGCTCATCCTGTTCCTATGGTTCGTGCTCGGACGGGCATGGCTATCGGTCGCGCTCGGCGGCGGTGTCATCACCGTGCTGTCGGTGGCCGATCACTTCAAGATCATGTTCCGCGACGACCCGCTGACCGCTGCCGACTTAGGGCTTGCCGCCGAGGGTCTGAACATGGCAAACAACTATATTTCGGCCATCGGCGCTGAGGTCTTTTTGGCCGTCGGCGCATTTGCCCTGTCCGTGCTCATTCTGGCTATCATCTGCCGCGCCAATCCGGCACGCACCTGGAAGGGACGCACGGCGGGCGGTCTGATTGCGCTCGGCCTGCTCGTCGGTATGGTCTGGCTGTTCTGCACCGGCGGGCCGATGACCAAGACCGCCTGGAACCAGTGGACGCAGAACGAGGACAACATCAACCAGTGGTCGGCCACCCAAGTCTATCTGTCCAAGGGCTTTGTCTATCCCTTCCTGCACAGTCTGCCTGATGCGGTCGAGGGCAAGCCCGAGGGCTACAAGGATGCCGATGCACAGGCTGTACTCGAGGCGCACCCCGATGCCGACATCCCGGAAAACCAGAAGGTCAACATTGTGTCCATCATGCTTGAGGGCTTCAACGACCTGACCCAGTTTGCCGATATCGAGCTGCGCGAAGACAAAAAGAGTCCGTACAAGCCGTGGAACGATCTGGAGAAGATCAGCTACTCGGGCAGACTCATCACCAACATCTTTGCCGCCGGCACGGTGGACACCGAGCGCGGTCACGTCACCGGCATGACCGACTTCGGCAACCTGCGCCACGATATCTGGTCGTACGCCCGCTACTTTGGCGATCAGGGCTACATCACAGACGGCAGCCATCCGTCTAACGACTGGTTCTACAACCGCAAAAACATCAACCGTTATCTGGGATTTGACAACTACTACTTTTTGGAAAACCACTATGCCGAGATCACCGACGGCGAAATCGCCAAGGACGATGTGCTCATGCCCGAGATCTACAACCTGCTTCTCGAGGACATGGAGCAGGGAAAACCGGTGTTCTCCTTTAACGTCACCTACCAGAACCACGGCCCCTATCCGATCGGCTGGCTGCGCTACGGCGAGTTCGTGCCCAAGGACGTATATTCCGAGGATTCCTATTATATCTTAAATAACTATCTGGGCGGCATCGAAAAAACCGGTCAGCAGCTGGTCAAGCTCAAAAAGAAGCTGGAAAAGCTGGATGAGCCGGTGGTAATGATGGTCTACGGCGACCATAACCCGTGGCTGGGTGACGGAAACAGTGTATACGAGGAACTCGGCGTCAACTTCGACCTCGACACCAAGGAAGGTTTTGAAAACTACTACGGCACGCGCTACCTCATCTGGGCAAACGATGCGGCAAAGGAAGCTCTGGGCTTTGACTTTGTCGGTGAAGGCCCCGACCTCAGCCCGGCGTTCCTCATGGCGCATTTCTTCGATCTGTGCGGCTGGGAAGGCCCGGCGCTCACGCAGGTCACCAAACCGCTGCTGGACAGCGGTCTGACCGTGGCCAGCAGTCACGGCGTGTACCTGTACAATGGCCGCATGTCCGACACCCTGCCCGAGTCGCTGACTGATGAATGGCAGGATTACGTGAATCTGAGCTATTATCTGAGAAACCGCGTCAAATTCAACAACTGACCAAGACAAGGAGTATCTATGAACGAATTTCTTCCCATCTCACGGGCGGACATGGAAGCCCGCGGGTGGTATTACTGTGATTTTCTGCTGGTGACCGGTGACGCGTACATCGACCATCCGTCCTTCGGCACGGCCATCATCTCGCGTGTGCTGGAAGACGCCGGTTTCCGCGTCGCCATCCTGTCCCAGCCCGACTTCCGCGACGAGCACGACTTCATCGAAATGGGTCGTCCGCGCTACGCCGTGCTCATCAACGCCGGCAACATCGACTCGATGGTCGCGCACTACACGGCGGCCAAAAAGCGCCGTCACGACGATGCTTACACCCCGGGCGGCGTGGGCGGCAAGCGTCCCGACCGCGCCGTGACCGTCTATTCCATGCTCGCGCGCCGCGCGTTCCCGGATACGCCCATCTACATCGGCGGTCTGGAAGCCAGCCTGCGCCGCTTCGCCCACTACGACTACTGGAGCGATCAGGTCATGCCCTCGGTGCTGTCCTCCTCGGGCGCGGACGCGCTCATGTACGGCATGAGTGAGCGCTCGGTCGTCGAGCTGGCCAAGAACCTCAAAGCCGGTAAGCACGGCATTGACGCGGTGCGCGACATTCGCGGCATGGCATACTTCGCCCCCGATGCCTCCGACGTGCCCTTCCCGGTGGTCGAGTGCCCGTCCTACGAGCAGGTGTGCGAGAGCAAGGAAGATTACGCGCGATCGGTCAAGATTCAGTACGATCAGGCCGACCACGTGCGCGGTAAGGCCATCACCCAGGTGCACGGCAAGCGCGTTCTCATTCAAAACCCGCCGTCCAAGCCCCTCACCACCGAGGAGATGGACAAGGTCTATGCGCTGCCCTTCGCCCGCACCTATCACCCGTCTTACGACGCGGTCGGCGGTGTGCCCGCCATTCAGGAAGTGCAGTTCTCCATCATCCACAACCGCGGCTGCTTCGGCGCGTGCAACTTCTGTGCACTGGCATTCCATCAGGGACGCTATATCTCGGCACGCTCGCATGACTCGGTCGTCCACGAGGCCGAGCAGATCGCCCAGCACCCCGACTTCAAGGGCTATATCCACGATGTCGGCGGCCCGACCGCAAACTTCCGCTTCCCGTCCTGCCACCATCAGGAAAAACACGGTCTGTGCATGAATAAGCGCTGCCTGTTCCCCAAGGCGTGCGACAACCTCGAAGCCGATCACCGCGATTACCTCACCCTGCTGCGCAAACTGCGTCAGGTGCCCGGCGTCAAGAAGGTCTTTGTGCGCTCCGGCCTGCGTTACGATTATATGATGGCCGACGACAACGACGAGTTCTTCCTCGAACTGGTCAAGCACCATATCTCTGGTCAGCTCAAAGTCGCACCCGAGCACATGAGTGATAACGTTCTGTATTATATGGGTAAACCTTCATTCTCTGTATATGAGAAGTTCCGCGAGCGCTACGCCCGTATCAATGAAAAGCTGGGCAAAAAACAGTATCTCGTGCCCTACCTCATGTCCTCTCACCCCGGCGCAACGCTGGATGACGCCATCCAGATGGCTTGTTATCTGAATAAGGTCGGCTATATGCCCCAGCAGGTGCAGGATTTCTACCCCACCCCCGGCACGCTCTCGACCGCCATGTACTACACCGAGATCGACCCCAGAACCATGAAGCCGGTCTATGTCGCCAAGACCCCCGAGGAAAAGGCCATGCAGCGCGCACTCTTGCAGTGGCGTAAGCCGGAAAAACGCCCGATCATCGTCGCAGCACTGAGAAAAGCCGGTCGCGAAGATTTGGTGGGCTTTGGTAAGGAATGTTTGATTCGTCCCAAGCCGGGCGAACATTGGGAGAAACCGAGCGCAAAACAGGGTCAGAAGAAGAACGGTAAGGGCGAACATCGCGGAAAACAAGCGAATCGTCCCACTCGTCCGCCCAAACACGGCGGAAAGCCTACAAACCCGCTCGCCGGCATCGGCCCGAAAAAGGGTAAGAAACGCAAAGGCTAACCACCGCACCCAAAAATGAAGCTTTCGCTCAAGCCTTTCTCGAAAGGCTTGCGGGTTCTCAGGGCAGAGCCCTGAGCCGGACTCCGCAGAGTCCGGAACCCCCTTTTGATTCCGGTCAACGACCGGAATCAACCAAACCCAACAAAAAAGCGCATCCCGCAGGATGCGCAATCCCCGGCGCGTTAAACGCGCTCATTAAGACCCGACCCGCTGGATCGGGTCTTTTTTTGCGGCTTACGCCGCTGTCCGGATCGTCGCTGACGCTCTTCCCGGAAATCCTCCGCCGTACAGCCCTGCCTGAGATTCCCCGCCGCTTCTCAAAAAAAACAATCCGGGCTTCGCCCGGACAAAACGAAAAAGACCACTCTTTTCAGAATGGTCTTTGATTTGGAGCGGATGACGAGGCTCGAACTCGCTACCTCCACCTTGGCAAGGTGGCGCTCTACCAGATGAGCTACATCCGCATTTCTCTGTGTTGTTCGCTCGGAACGATATTTATTATATCAGCCTTTCCGGGGAATGTCAACATAAATTTTCAAGTTTTTTAAAAAATATTTTTGGGGTGGGGAAGAGGGAGATTGAAGGGATAAAAAAAGAAACCAACCCGGTAGGTTGGTTTCTATGAGCGCACTTTGTGCGCAAGGGAATTTCGCTCGCTGCGGCGAGCGATTAAAACGAGAGTTTATTGATTCCCGGGGCGGACACCGGGAATCAAAGGGGGCTTCCGGACTCTGCGGAGTCCGGCTCAGGGCTCTGCCCTGAGAACCCGCAGCCTTTCGAGAAAGGCTGGCGAAAGCTTCCATAATTGGTGCGGTGGTTTAGGTGTTTTTCAGAATCTCTTTGAGTTTCTCCAAGGTCATGCCGGTCATGAGCTGGCCGTCCACGCGGACGTTCGGCGCTGTGCGGCATGCGCGCTGGCAGCCGACCGTCTGATACATCCACTTTCCGCCTAAAAACGTCTTTCCGGGTTTTGCGCCCAGTTCATCTTCCAGATATCGATGGATGCTTTTACCCTCTCGGCTGCAATTGACACCCTGGCACACGGTCAGGGTATGGCTTGCACCCGACAACTTCAAATCCGAGATACGTTTTGCCACGGCCTGCAAGTAGGTGGGTTTGACCCCCAGCACTGCGCCGATCTCCTGTTGTGCCGCAGCGTCCAGCATACCGCCGCATGCCTGCTGTGCTTCGCGCAGGCAGCTCAAAAGTGCGGACTGGTCGCTCGGTGCGCCTTGGTTTTTATAGTACAGTGCGATTTCCTGTAAAGTTTCCTTCATCGTACAACCTCCAAAGTTGTGGTTCCAAGATCACGCCCCACTGCGGCTGGCTGTCCATCTGTGCGGTCGCTCGGATGCACTCGCACACGAAGTTCGCCGCGCAGCTGGCTGCGTCTCTGAGCAAATCCCCGCGCAGAAGGGAACCGGTGAGCACGGCGGCGAACAAATCGCCCGTGCCCGGATAGTATGCCCCAATTCGGGGATTGGTCACGGTCTGGACGGTGTCGTCCTGTCCGCACAGGGTGAAAACCGTCGTCTGGTCTCCAAGTCCGGTCAGCACCGTGCGCGTCCCGTACCGCTCACACAATCTATGCACCCAGTCCTCGGCTTCGGTCATGCTCTCCGGGGTTGTATCCGCTGGCAAATCCAGCAAGACCGCCGCCTCGGTGACGTTCGGGGTGATATAATCGGCCATGTGACACAGCTGCCGCAGGCTATCGACCAGTTCCGGGGTGCAGATTTTATATAATTTGCCGTTGTCGCCCATGACCGGGTCGACCAGCAGGATACCATCAGGCTGTTTGCATGCCGCGGCACGCCGCACGCACTCCACCTGTGCCGGTGCGCTCAGAAAGCCGCTCAGTACCGCGTCAAAGCGCAGTCCCAGCGCCTCATACTGTCCGAGTGCGCCCGAAAGCCAGTCGGTCAAATCCTGTGTCACAAAGCCGGGAATGCCCGCGTGCGAGGAATAGACCGCGGTCGGTAGGGGTATGCACTGGTGACCCATTGCGGTCAGTGCGCTCATCGCCTGCGTCAGTCCCGCCCGTCCGACGGCCGACAGATCATGCAGGGCAAGTGCCTTTTTTTGTTCCATTTTATCCCTTCTTTTCCGGGTATTTGCTTTTTTTCCAGCATACGATTTTTTAGAAGCTGCGTCAAGCCCCTTGCGAAATTCCGGGCAAAATGTTAGGATGAAAGAGAGCTTTCCCGCGCAGCCCGCACCCGGCTGTGCCGGGTAATTTGTTTTCATGGGCCGTTCGAGGTTTCATCTTTTCGAGCGGTCTGCACGACCCTGGCATCTTAGGAGGTACTATGAAACGATCTTTCCGTTTGCTCGCACTCGTACTCGCGTGCGTGCTCACCCTTGTGACCCCGGCGTTCGCTGCCGGTACGCCCTCGGCTTCCGAGGAAATGCGTGGCGTTTGGGTGTCATCGGTTTACAATCTGGACTACCCCTCGTCTCCCACCACCGACCCTGACAAGCTCAAGGCTGAAGCCGACGAGATTCTGGACAACTGTGTCAAGTGGGGACTCAACGCGGTCTTTTTACAGGTCAGACCGTCGGGCGATGCGCTCTACAAGTCCGATCTGTTCCCGTGGAGCAAATACCTGACCGGTTCGGTCGGCACCGCTCCGCAGGACGGTTTCGATCCGCTCGAATACTGGGTCGAGGCGGCCCACAAGCGCGGTCTGGAGCTGCACGCGTGGATTAACCCCTACCGCATTACCCGCAGCAAGGACACCGAGTGGAATTCTCTGCCCAGCACCCACCCGGCCAAGATGAACCCCGACTGGGTGGTCAAGTACTCGGACGGCAACTACTATTTTAACCCCGGTATCCCCGAAGTACGCGACCTTGTGACCCGCGGCGCGGTCGAAATCGTGCAGAACTACGACGTAGACGGTCTGCACATGGACGACTATTTCTATCCGGGCACCGATTTTAACGACGCTGCCACCTATCAGAAGTACGGCAGCAGCTTCTCCAACATCGCAGACTTCCGCCGCGACAGCGTCAACCAGCTGGTCGCTCAGTTGGACACCGCCGTCCACAACATCGACCCGGACATCCAGTTCGGTATTAGTCCGTCGGGCATCTGGGCGAATAAGTCCACCGATCCCCGCGGCTCCAACACAAACGGCAGTGAGCACTATGTCTCGAGCTACGCCGACAGTCTGTACTGGATTGAAAACGGTCTGGTCGACTATATCATCCCTCAAATTTACTGGGAGATCGGTCACAAGCTGGCCGACTTCGCCACCCTGGCCGACTGGTGGAACGATGCCGTCGCAGGCTCTGACGTGCATCTGTACATCGGTATGGGCGCGTACCGCTGCGCGGACAACCCGACCGGCGTGTGGACGACCACCGACCCGCTGTTCGACAGTCTGGCATACCTGGAAAACAAGGACAACGTCGGCGGCTGCGTCTTCTTCCGCTACGGCTCCATCCCGGCAGTTTCCGGCATGGCCGACCGTCTGACCAGCTGGTACAGCACGGTGCACAACGAGAATACCGCGCCCAATCCGTCTAACCCGGGCGGCAATAGCTCGAGTTCGCTTAACGGCGGGGACTTCGGCAGCATCCTCTCCCAGTTCCTGCTTTCTATGATTCAGTAAATGATTCAGTAAGAAGGTTTTTTGCATCATGCAGCTCATTTTTGACAAGGATTACGAACTGACCTACAGCCACATCGACTGGCGTGGTACCGCGCGTCCGTCGGCGTATTTCGACTTCATGCAGGACGCGGCCACCGTACACGCACGCAGCTGCCACCTCGACCGCGACGATATCGGCGCACTGTGGGTGCTCTCGCGCATGCACGCCGAGTTCACCCGCCCGCTCGCACCGTACGACACCCTGCGCGTCACCACCTGGTGTGCGGGCATCAAAGGCCCGAGCTGGCTGCGCGCGTTCGAGTTCTCGGTCGACGGTCAGCCAGCCGGCCGGGCAATGTCCAGCTGGGTCATTCTGGACGCAGAAACCCACCGCATCCGCCGTCCGACCACCGTCCCGCAGGCCGCAGACTACGCCTGCGAGGCGCGTGAGACCCTTCCCATGCCGGGCAAGCTGGACGTGTCCGGTCTGTCCCTGCACCACACCCACCCCATCCTGTATTCCGATCTGGACGTGAATGGTCACCTGAACAACGTCCGCATTGCGGCACTGGTGTCCGACGCACTCGACCTCAGCGAACACGACTTCGTGCGCTCGCTCCAGATTAACTACACCGCCGAAACCCCTGCCGGTCTGACCCTGTCCCTGTACGCCGAGCGCACAGACGACACCTTCCGCGTGCGCGGTGAGGCCGACGGTCAGACCCGTTTCGAAGCCGCAGGCACGTTCGGACGACTGTAAAAAAACAACTTTCAGCCCGGTCAGACCCGACCGGTCGATGCGGAAAGGAGGCTTCTCTCTATGGCATTTCCCGACGAGATCACCCAGACCATTCGAGGCGTTTGCCGTCCCCTCGCCATCATCCTGTATGGCGAAAAGCGCACCCTGTCCACCGACAAGCTCAAGGCGGCCAGCGTGTGCATCATCGTGCCCAACGATACCGACAAACACGCCTTGCAGCATACGCTCTATCTGGCCATCGTTGCGGACGTTCCGGTCAATCTGACCCTGTACACCGTGCAGGAATGGGACGCGCTCACCGAGGACGAGACCAGCTATGCTGCCTGGATCCGACGGAAAGGGCGGGTGCTGTATGAGCAGGGCGCGTAAAGGCGGACGAGACAGTCTGTACTACTACAAATGGCTGGACAAGGCGCTGCTCGACCTGCAAGCCGCACGCATCCTGATGACCTGGAACGGCGATACCTGCAACATCGCCTTCCACTGTCAGCAGGCCATTGAAAAGGCGCTCAAGGGGTACTTACTGTTCAAGACCGGAAGGCATTTCGACGGTCATAACCTCACGTATCTGTGCCGTCAGGCCGTCCAGCAGGACGAAATGTTCACCGAATGGCTGGACGAGAGTGCGGCGCTCAATAACCTGTACATTGAAACGCGCTATCCGACCGACTTACCGGTCGCGATTGATGAGCATGCTTGCAGACAGTATTTTGCGATGGCGGAGAATATGTTCGCGGCGATTCGACAGGAATTGTATGATGAGGGAAGACCGCATAAGATTAAGAAATAAAGGACGCATCAATCCCGCCCGCAGGCGTAATGAAAGTTTCGCCAGCCTTTTCAAAGGCTGCGGGTTCTCAGGGCAGAGCCCTGAGACGCGCTCCGCAGAGCGCGGAATCCCTTTTTGATTTTCGCTTTTGCGAAAATCAACTAAAAAAGAACAAAAAAAGCGCGACCCGCAGGTCGCGCAATTCTCTGGAAAGACCAACCGGCTGGTTGGTCTTTCCTTTTTGTTTGTTTTGATTGATTCCCGGGGCGGACACCGGGAATCAAAAGGGGAGTTTCGCCCGTTGCGACGGGCGACTCAGGGCTCTGCCCTGAGAACCCGCAAGCCTTTCGAGAAAGGCTTGAGCGAAAGCTTCAATTAGGGGTGCGGTGCTTTCTCTTAATAACCCAGCTCCTCGCCGACAACCACAATTTCATAATGACTCATTCCCGTCGGGGGAGCCATCACAACAGTCATCGCACGGCAGATACGCTCGGGGCTGCGGCAATCATGGCACTTACCATCGACCGCGCACGGCGTTCTCTTATTGAGTCTCTTTGCATTGAGTGGTGCGGCGATCTCTCTTGCGCGGCGCATTGCGCTGGTGAGGTCAGGTGCCAGTTTATTGATACCGCACACGACGTAGCACGCATCAAAACCGTGTACCGATGCTGCGATGCGGTTGCACGCGCCGTCGATGTTAACGGTCTCACCGGTTGCGGACAGGGCATTCGCAGAGGTCAGGAACACGTCTCCCTTCGGCAGCTGGTCGCCGCCCTTCCAGTGCCAATGCACGTCGGCCTGGTCTTTGAGCTGTTCGTACACGCCCAGGCCGTCCAGGGTCATAGAACCGCCGAAGCCGATCTTCTTGCCCTTGCACTGGCTGACAATGTAGTCGGCTGCCTGTGCTGCCGTCGCGCAGAACGTCCAGGTAAAGCCGTTGCGCTCAAAGGCATGCATAGCAGCGTCGAGCTGCAAGCGGTCGAGCAGCTGAATGAGGTCTTCGGGACGCTCGACGATGTGGTCTGCGCCAGCTTCCAGGAGCGATGCGCGGTCACGGAAGCCCCACAGGGCGCCGATTGCGGTCACGCCCGCTTTCTTAGCCGTCTGCATGTCCACGTCGCTGTCGCCGATGTACAGAATCTCGTCCGGCTGCACGCCCAGCACGCTCATAACCTCCTGCGTAGAGGTCGGGTCGGGCTTGCGCGGGACACCCGGACGCTCACCGAAGGTCAGCGCCATATCGCCCGGGAAGTAATGATTGACCAGGCGGCAAGCTGCTGCGTGGTACTTATTGGACAGCACGGCCATGCGCACGCCGCGGCGGCGGAATGCCTCGATGACCACCGGCATGCCCTGATAGGGATGGGTGCGCTCAACCAGATGCTCGTCATATGCGCTCTGGAACTCTGCAAGGCATGCGTCAACCATTGCCTTGCCTGCATTCTTCGGCAGGCTGCGCTCGATCAGCTTGCGCACGCCATTGCCCACGCGGCTGCATACGTCCTCCTCGGTCAAAAGCGGGAATCCGTGATGCCGCAGGGCGGTATTGACTGCGCTCGTCAGGTCGCCCAGGGTGTCCAGCAGCGTACCGTCCAGATCAAAAATCACTGCTTTGATACTCATATTCTTCTCCTTATTATTCGTGGCAAAAGCGCACAGACGGATGTGGCCGCCTGTGCGCCTGATTTCCGGCAGATATGCGGGGTGGTTTTCCAGTCAGGACTCGAACCGCGTCAAAAACGCGTTCGCCTTGCGCAGCAGCGCCAGCTGCTCACGCACGTCCGTCCAGTATTTGCGTGCACCGTAGTCCATGTCCGGCGTGACCTCCTGTACCTCAACCTCGTCCAGCGGGGTGCTGTCAAAGACAGCCGGTACCGGATGATAACGGCGGTTGACCTCGGTCACGTGGTGCAGGAAGGCTGCGACATCGCGATTGATGCCCTCCTTGCGCACACGCCACGACCAGTTGCCGCCGACCGTCGACGGAATGTTCATGCGTGCGTCTGCGCCCAGGTTCAAGAGATCCTGCATGGTGGTCATGGCGATGGATGCGGGCGAGGCAAAAAGTGTACGGATGGCCGACCACGCCATCGGCTCGCGCTCGTCCCAGCGGATGTATGCCTTGGCAAAGTCCGCGTCCTCGGGCTCGCAGATGTCCAGAATCTGCTCGCAGATGGACTGCGAATCGTGGGTCGAGGTGTAAACGATCGAGTTTACCGGGTAGTTATGCGGCATGTGATCGTTGTCGTCAAAGCGATTGAACGCGAAAATCATCACGCGCATGCCCGGGAAACCGGTGCTGCGCAGCAGGGCACGCACCTTATCGGTCATCACGCCCAGGTCTTCCGCAATAATGGGCAGCTCGGGGACTGCGGCATCCAGTGCGCGGAACAGCTTCATGCCCGGGCCCTTACGCCATACGCCGTTAATCGCGGTCTCTTCGTCCGCGTCGACCTCCCAGAACGACTCAAAGCCGCGGAAATGGTCAATACGGATGACATCGAACAGGTCTGCGTTCTGCTTGAGTCTCCAAATCCACCATGCGTAGCCGGTCTTCTCGTGTGCCTTCCAGTCATAAACCGGATTGCCCCACAGCTGACCGGTCGCGGAATAGTAATCGGGCGGTACGCCTGCGACCTTTTTGGGCTTAAAATCAGCGTCCACCTTGAACAGTTCGGGGTGCTGCCAGACGTCGGACGAGTCGGGCGAGACGTAGATCGGGATATCACCGATGATGCGCACGCCTGCGCGGGCAGCATAGGCTCGCAGCGTCGCCCACTGGGCAAAGAACACTGCCTGAAGGAACACGCGGAAGTCAATCTCGTCCTTGAGTTCCTCGCGTACGGCTTCCAGTGCCTCGGGCTCACGGTGCAGGATGTCGGCATCCGGCCATTCCCACAGCGGTGCACCCTCGTACTTCTCTTCCTTGAGCGCCATAAACAGCGTGTAATCCTCAATCCAATCGGCTGCGCTCTCGCGGAATGCCTGCACGGCTTCCATGACGCGCGGCATCTTCTGTGCACGGGCATAAGCCAGTCGCAGAAGCGGATAGCGTGCGGCGATCAGCGGGACAAAGTCCACCTTGTCGGGGTTCCAGTCCTCGTCGGCTGCCTCGATCTCCTCTTCGGTCAGCATGCCGTCTGTCACCAGCTTGTCGAGGTCGATCATCAGCGGATTGCCTGCCGCTGCCGAGTAACACTGATAGGGCGAATCACCAAATCCGGTATGCCCAAGCGGCAGAACCTGCCAATAACGCTGGCCTGCATCACGGAGAAAGTCAACGAAATCGAACGCCGCCTGCCCAAGCGTGCCGATACCATGCGGGGAAGGCAGCGAGGTGATGTGCATGAGCACACCGCTCGAACGGTCAAATGACATTGAAATTTCCATCCTTACCTTGTGAAATGGGACAATACTGGTATTATTATAGCGTTTACCCAGAAATCTGTCAATTTTACCTTGCCAAGAAATACGCCGGTAAGATATAATAAATGGCAGAAAAAACTTCGATTTGGAGGAATGCAACGCATGAGAATGCGCAAAAAAAAGAACCTTGACGTGCGCTTTGAACGATGCGCTTCGGTCATGGTATCCGACCCCCGTGCAGTACGCGGCAAGTGGCGCGAACTGTTCGGCAACGACAACCCCATCCGTCTGGAAATCGGCTGCGGTAAGGGTCGATTCATTCTGGAGACTGCCCGACGCAACCCCGACATTAACTTTGTTGCCATCGAGAAGGAAGAGGGTGCGCTCATCATGGCCACCGAGAAGGCCATCGCAGAGGAGCTGCCCAACCTGCGCTTCCTGTCCTTCGACGCGGCAGCGCTGAATGAAATTTTCGCCCCCGGTGAAGTCTCGCTCATTTACCTGAACTTCTCCGACCCCTGGCCGCCCAACCGTCAGCGCAAGCGCCGTCTGACCTGGCGTGCGTTCCTGGCCGTATACGACGAGATTCTGGAAGAGGAAGGCGCGATCTTCTTTAAGACCGATAACCAGAGACTGTTCGAGTGGTCGCTCGGTGAGCTGTGCCAGAATGGCTGGCTGCTGCAAAATATCTCGCTCGACCTGCATAAGTCGGATTATGATAATATTATGACTGAGTACGAGGAAAAATTCTCGGCTCAGGGCTATCGGATTTATCGCGTCGAGGCCCGAAAGCGCATCGAGAAGAACTTATTAAAATAAGCACCGCACCCCTAATTGAAAGTTTCGCCAGCCTTTTCAAAGGCTGCGGGTTCTCAGGGCAGAGCCC
>NHCFR00700__coassemble_1173_pt1 | contig 25066 bp, 21 predicted proteins | sample NHCFR00700__metabat2_high_PE_034 | metagenome-assembled genome bin NHCFR00700 | reverse complement strand
GAGCAGCGCATTCGTAATGCGCAGGTCGTCGGTTCGAGTCCGACTACTAGCTCCAAAGTTTGACCGCTCTTTCTTCGGAGAGGGCGGTTTTTTTGTGTCCAAAATCCGCATGGTAAAATTGCCCAAATTTTCTGCCGGATTTTTTTCTTTTGTAAATGATATTTATTCTTGACTTTTGTTTCCTCCGCTTGTATAATAACATCAGAAATCATTCCTAACATCACTTGACTTTCCGTTGTGTGTGCGGTCTGTACGATCGTTCCGTTCGGAAAAACCCTTTTCCGTGTATGGGTTTTCCAGTATCGTACTTCCGCAAATAAGCCGAGAAGAGAGGAAAAATATGTCCAAACACCTGCCCTTATCCGTCCGCGTTCCCATCGAACCGGACAACCCCAGCATTCTCCGTGTGGAGGAGAAATGCATCCGATGCGGCATGTGCAAGCAAGTGTGCACCGAGCGCATGGGCATCCACGGCACCTACACGCTGGCCGAAACCGGTGATCAGGCCATCTGTATTCATTGCGGCCAGTGTGCCAATGTCTGTCCGCCCGACAGCATCATGGAACGCGACGCGCACCACGCCGTACAAGAGGCCATCGCAGACCCGGACAAAATCGTGATCGTAAGCACTTCGCCTTCGGTGCGTGTGGCACTGGGCGAGGCCTTCGGTCTGGAACCGGGTACCTTCGTAGAAGGAAAAATGGTCGCGCTGCTGCGGGCACTGGGCGCCGACTATGTACTCGACACCAACTTTGCTGCCGATCTGACCATCGTCGAGGAGGCCAGCGAGCTGATCGAGCGCGTTACGTCTGGCAACGCTCCCCTGCCCCAGTTCACCAGCTGCTGCCCGGGCTGGGTCAAGTTCGCAGAGCTCTATTACCCCGAACTGCTGCCCAACCTGTCCACTGCAAAAAGCCCCATCGGCATGCAGGGCCCGACCATCAAGACCTATTTTGCAAAGCAGAAAAACCTCGATCCCCGCAAGATCGTGAACGTCGCGCTGACACCGTGCACAGCCAAGAAGTTCGAGATCGAGCGCAAGGAAATGTGCGCATCGGCCGATTACCATGGTATTCCCGGTATGCGGGACATGGATCTGGTCATCACCACCCGCGAGCTGGCACGCTGGGCCAAGGAAGCCGGCATTGATTTTCACAGTCTGCCCGATGCATCCTATGATGATATCATGGGACGTGCGTCCGGCGCAGGCGTGATCTTCGGCAACACCGGCGGCGTCATGGAAGCGGCGCTGCGTACCGCCTACGAGTACCTCACCGGCACCCCGGCACCCGAGGCGCTCTATGACTTACAGCCCGTGCGCGGCTACGACGGCATCCGCGAAGCTACCCTGCACGTCGGCGAGCACGAACTCAACGTCGCAGTGGTCTACGGTACGGCCAACGCCCGCACGCTGATCGAGCGCATGAAAAACGGCGGCAAGCAGTACCACTTCATCGAGGTCATGGCCTGCCCCGGCGGCTGCATCGGCGGCGGCGGTCAGCCCAAGGACCTACTGAAGGATGCCGACCAGATTCGTCAGAGCCGTATCTCCGGCCTGTATGCACGCGACGCTTCGCTGACCGTGCGCAAGAGTCACGAAAACCCCGATATCAAACTGGTATACGAGCAGTTCTACGGTCAGCCGCTGAGCGAAATGGCCGAAAAGATGCTGCACACAACTTACACCGATAGAAGCAATACGTTACATGTGAGAGGAGAACATATTATGAAAAAGTGGAAGTGCAAAGTTTGCGGTTACATCTACGAGGGCGAGTCTCTGCCCGCTGATTTCACCTGCCCGCTCTGCAAGCAGCCGGCTTCGGCATTTGAGCCGATCGAGGAAGCGCCCAGCGCATCCAAGTACGCTGGCACCCAGACCGAGAAGAATCTGGAAGCTGCATTTGCCGGCGAGTCCGGTGCACGCAATAAGTACACCTACTTCGCTTCGATCGCCAAGAAGGAAGGCTATGAGCAGATCGCTGCCCTCTTCCTCAAAACCGCTGAGAACGAGAAGGAGCATGCAAAGCTGTGGTACAAGGAGCTGTACGGCCTGGGTGACACCGCTGAAAACCTGCTGCACGCTGCCGAGGGCGAGAACTACGAGTGGACCGACATGTACGACGGCTTTGCCAAGACCGCTGAGGAAGAAGGCTTCCACGATCTGGCTCGCAAGTTCCGTCTGGTTGCAGCCATTGAGAAGCACCACGAAGAGCGTTACCGTGCCCTGCTGCGCAATGTAGAGACCGCTCAGGTCTTTAAGAAGAGCGAAGTCAAGGTATGGGAGTGCCGCAACTGCGGTCACATCGTAGTCGGCACCGAGGCTCCTGAGGTCTGCCCGACCTGCGACCATCCGCAGAGCTTCTTCGAAGTACACGAAGAGAACTATTAAGCCCATTTTGAGACCAAACCGTCTTTCCTAACCGGGAGGCACAGTGGATTTTGTCCGCTGTGCCTCTCTTTTTTATGCCTGCCGACCGTTGACATTTCTGTCTACTGTGTGTAGACTATAATTGTCTACAGGATATAGACAGAAAGGAAGGTGACCGTATGCAGGACTTCAAACTCGGTGCCGTCGAGTCGCGCTTTGCCGACCTCATCTGGCTGCACGCGCCCATCACGACGAGCGAGCTGGTCAAACTGTGTGCGCAGGAGCTGAGCTGGAAGCGCACCACGACCTACACCGTGCTCAAGCGTCTGTGCGAGCGCGGACTGTTCCAGACACAGGACAGTGTAGTCACACCGCTGCTCTCGCGCACGGAATTTTACGCCCGGCAGAGCGAACAGTTCGTCGAGCAGAGCTTCGACGGTTCGCTTCCCGCATTTCTCGCCGCATTCACCACCCGCAAGCGCCTGTCCCCGGAGGAAATCTCCGAGATTCGCCGCATGATCGATGCCTGTGAAAAGGAGTGAGTGACATGACCGAGCTGTTTTTGTCCTTCGTCAATCGCAGTATCACCGCCGGATGGATGATTCTTCCCGTCCTCTGTCTGCGCTGGTGTCTGCGCAATTTCCGCTCCAAAGACCTCATCTGCATTCTGTGGGGACTGGTCGGGCTACGCCTCGCCCTGCCCTTCTCCCTGCCCACGCCGTTCAGTCTGGTTCCGTCCGCCCAGACCATCCCGACCGATATCATGTATGCGTCCTCTCCCGCCATTGATACCGGCCTGAGCACGCTCAACCAAGCGGTCAATCCGATGCTCTCGGCCTCGTTCTCTCCACACCTAGGCGCAAGCATAAATCCGCTGCAAATTTGGCTTGCCCTTGCTGCTCTCATCTGGGTGATCGGCATTGCGCTCTTCGCGCTCTATGCCCTCATCAGCTTGCTGCGTCTGCGTCACCGTCTGACCGAAGCTGTCCCGGTCGGGGAAAATGTGTGGGTCTGCGACCATATCGCCTCGCCTTTCCTGCTCGGTCTGATGCATCCGCGCATTTATCTCCCGTCCGCGCTTGATCCCCAGACCGCAGCGTCGGTCATCGCACATGAGCATGCTCACCTCATGCGCCGCGACCCCATCTGGAAAGCCGTCGGTTTTGTCCTGCTCGCGCTCTACTGGTTCCACCCGCTCGTCTGGGTGGCCTACATCCTGTTCTGTCGGGACATGGAACTTGCCTGCGACGCACGCGCAACCCGAGACTTCTCCCCTGCTGAGCGCAAAACCTATGCCGAAGCGCTGCTGGCATGCAGCCTGACCCACGCCGGACGGTCGTTCTGCCCGCTGGCGTTCGGGGAAATCGGGGTCAAATCCCGCATCCGTGCCCTGCTGCAAGGCAAAAAGCCCTCTCGCCTGCTCGTCATATTGACGGCCTGTGTCATCGTGGCCTTGGCCGTCTGCTTCCTGACCGATCCTGTTCCATCCGATCAATCCGAATCGTCTACATCTGCACTAGCACTGACGGATGAAGTCATATCTGACGCAATCCTGACCCACTACAACGCCCATTCGACCGATGATCTGCTATGCACCGAAAGTCACATCCCGTTGCTGACAACCTATCGTCAGAATGACGACGGATCGATTAAGGTCACCGCGTATCTCATGGTACTATACCTGGAACTGGCACGCGACGGCGATTGGTTCCGCGAGCAGAGCGGCAGCCACATTCCAACTGCTCTCACCTTCCACGTCCAGCCGGATGGCAGCTGCACGCTGACCGAATACTGGGAACCGGGTGACGGCAGCCTGTACGCTCCAGACATCCGCGCCAAATTCCCGGCAGATATCGCAGAACGTGCACTGGACACCCAGCGATACATCGACGAACAAATGAAAGCCTGTTACGATCAGGCAATCGCCTACTGGGGTCTGGAAGACCGATGATAAAATTTCATACAAACGCAACAAGGTCATGCCGTTTGGCATGACCTTGTCGTCTTTTCGGGGGATTTTTATTTGATGGTTACGTTGCCTGTGCCTTCAGTGCCCATGGAAATGAGGTTTGCGTACAGCTTGTACGCGCCCGGATTGAGCGCCTGCAGCTGACGATCCCAAACAACTGCACTATAGGTATAGTGTCCGCCGTTCTCCATGTCCTTGTACAGGATGGCCGGTCTCATCTGACCTTCGGGGTCCTGACCTTCAAACAGTACGGTGTAGCCCAGTGCTTCCATCGCCTCAACCTGACCAGCTGCTGCGGTGCCCGGCGTCCACTCGCAGCGCTGCTGGGTCCAGCCATCCCAAACGGATGCCTTGGACAGTTCGCCCTCGCGCTGCAGGTCAATCTTGTTGATACCGGTGTAGAACGGGGTTGCTGCCGCGGCGTCGCTTACATAAACGTCGCAGTCTTCCTTGTTGATGTTGGAGTTGCCCAGGGTGAAGGGTACCGGTGCCAGCGGCATGGTGCCGTCCGACTGCTTCCAGTTCTGGTAATGCAGTACCAGGTTACCGCCCGCATTTGCGTAATCGATCAGATTCTGCATCGAGCTACGCAGTGCACTGCTGACCGGGCTCTGGTCGGCCAGTGCGGTCTTGCCGATGATGATGGTATCGAACTGCTTTGCAAGTTCTGCACCCGACTTTGCGATATCCGAGGTGCTCAGCTCCTTGAGGTTGGCTGCTGCCTTGTCCGCAGAGGAATACATGCCCTTGATGTAGTCATAGACAAAATCGTCGCTGCCACCCTTGAGGAAACCGATCTTGATATCGTCGGTGGGCAGCTGATACTCGGCTACCGTCACGTTCTGTACAGCCTTCTTATAGTAGTTCTGCGTATTGATGTGGTCGTAATCGATGACTTCATAGCCCTCGGAGAAGGTCTCGCCGTTCGGCAGCGTCGCGGTGACAACCAGTGCGGTGCTCTTATCCTTATAGGTCTTGGGGATGGTCACATCCAAAGTTACCGTGATGGTCTGATCCTCAGCCGCGATGGATACCGTCTTGGTGGAAACCTGAATACCCGAAGTGGTATCTTCAGGAGCTGCGGTTACCTGAATGTCACCGGTTGCGCCCTTGAGGTTGTTGCGGATGGTGACCTCAATCGTGCTGTGGATATCCTCGCCCACATACTTGAGCATGGACGACTCGTTCTCAACCAGCAGCGACAGCTTGGGTACGACGCGCATTTCGGGTTCGTTCTCGATGGTGTAGGTCACGCCGCCGGTCTTAACGTCCATCTCGGCCTGAATGGGTGCATGCGAGTAGGGATCGGTGGGGTTGGTGGTGACACCAAAGACCAGATCTTCATACGCGTTCTGATTCTCTACCATTGCAGCAGTCATCTGTGCCGGGTCCTGATGGCCTTCTACACCAGCTGCCTTGGGCGTATTCGGGGTTGCACCCTCCTTGACGCCGCCGTTCGGATATGCATCGTTGGTGTACGGCTCATTGTACGGTGCATTGTACGGGCCGGTGTAAGTCTTGTAGCTCTCGGGAACCTTGACCTGACATACAAACTGCTTACCAGCGTTGCGTCCGTTGGACTGAACGTTCTTAGCCGGCTGACTGCTCACGATCTGCCAGCCAGAGGGCAGTACCAGGAATTCCGAAGCCGAGCCGGGCAGGGTGACCTCGCCGTCTGCGTCATTGCGTGCCCATGCGGTTGCGGTGACGGTCACGGTCTGACCCGGATGTACGTCGGTATCGTCTACGCTGATGTCTACGTCAATCGCATAGATTTCCTGCAAAACCTTGGTGATATGGTCGCGGATGCGGCGGGCATATTCCAGATTGTCCGCATCATCGGCGGGAATCTTCGCCTCGATCTGATCGAGTGCCTTGAGCGCATCGGTCAGCAGCTTGGCATTCTCGGTCACGTCCTTCTGGCTGAAGCCGTCCTGGAACTGCTCCAGATTGGTGACCAGAGTTTCCAGGGCATCGCCGGTCACCGGCTTTGCATAGCTCTTGCCGCTTTCAGCAGCCTTGGCCATGTCCGCACGGTTGTTCATCGAACCGGTGCCGATCGGGTTCCAGTCGCGCAGATCGACAACATCCAGTCCGCCAAAGACCGTGGTGCTGAAATCATTCTTGGTGACGTCCACACCGGGTGCAGCCTTTTTGAGAATATACTCACGGTCGGACTCGCCCTTAACCGGGGTGCCGATCATCTTCTGGCACTTGTGCATATTGCGTCCCAAAATGCCCCACTCGTCATAGCTCATGCCCAGAACCGAGTCGTAGGTGCCGAGATCGAGGACGAGGTCGGAAACGGTCGGGTCCTTGCTGGACTTTGCGCCGACGGCGGTGAATTCACCCTCATAGTTGTCGACAACACTGTCGCTCGGCGTGGTCGAGAAGAACTTCTGTACCTGCCATGCAGACAGCGGCTTGCCGTCCTCGTCATAGACCGTGTAGCTCTCGTCGGCTGCCAGATCCATGGCATACTCGATCAGCCAGCCCACTGCACGGTGCTGACCGTGGTCGGTATTGGGCGCCTTGTGGTTGGAGAAAATGACCTGGGGACGGGTGGTACGGATGATCTTGGCCAGATTGTAGCCCAGCACATCGATGCTGTAAATACCGTCTGCGCCGGTTTCCGGGTCACCCAGCAGCGACTCCTTGAGCGAAACCGAGTAGCCGAAATCGACTGCGCCGCCGTACATCTGCTCGGCCAGATCGAACATACGCGCCGAGTTCAGTTCCTGCGAACGCAGAACACCGAGTGCGCCGTACAGCTCGTTGCCAATCGAGTTGTCGCCGCCCTCGCCCCAGTTGATGGTCGTGTAAATAGTGTCCGCACCTTCCTGACGGTTGAGGTAAACCAGCAGCGAGTTGGTCTCATCGTCCGGATGTGCGCCGATAAACAGGACGCGCTTTAAGCTGTCCAGCTGATCGACATAATTGATGGTGTCGGTAATGCCCTTGTCCGGTGCGTACTGCAGCTCATTCAGACGCGTAGCGCCGGCCATGGGAACGGCAGACAGGGTCATCACTGCGGCGACCGCGCCCGCAAGGACTCTCTTATGCTTGATGCTCATACAATCTCCTCCTTCAAATTGCGATGGCTTTTGTGCCGTCTCCTCCTTCTCTGCATCCGGCCTTCCGTCCTGCGTTGTCCCCCGGAATCGACCGTCTGCTGGTTCTGGCATGATGTTGATTCTCAGTATATCGCACAGAAAATTCTTGTCAATGTCGCAAAAAATTGTATATTTTTGTCCTCGGAATTGTGCCCAATCTCTATCTCAAACTTTCGAGCTCGCTTTGTGCACTGTTTTTCGGCTTTTATTTAAATTCTTAAAATGTTTGCAGATGGATGCCCTCCTACACAGGGTCGTTTTCCGATACAAAGTTTGTATATTGCACAAATTCAGCAAAATATCGCCTTATTTCCGATAATATTGTGCTGGAATCCTCGAAGTTTCATAAAACAGCATCCGCCGTTGTTTTTGCATCATTTGTGCGGATTTTTCCCCTTTGACCCCGCGCATTCTTTTTGCTATACTGTTCTTGGCTGTATCCCATTTTTTATTGATCGATTCAAAAAAAGGAGTCCCGCTATGTCACGCCTTCCGCTTGTGGTTCGCCGTCTTCTCATGCTGTTTCTGGGCGTATGCGTCACCGAGTGCGGCAGTCAGCTGTTCGTCGCACTGGGTGTCGGTGCCGACCCGTTCATGATTCTCGTGCAGGGTATTTCCCGGCAGTCCGGCCTGAGTTACGGTCAATCGAGCACACTCATTATGCTCATCTGTCTGGCCGCGATCTTCCTCTGTGCCCGCGAACACATCCACGTTGGCACCATCTTCTGTATGTTTTGTCTGGGGCCGATCGTGGACTTTTACGCCTTCCTCTTTGGTCGTATCCTGCCCGTCCATCGCCCGCTCGCACTCACCGTTCTGCTCATTATTCTGGGCTGTCTGATCGTCTCGATCGGGGTTGGCATCTCGGTGCGCTCGGATGCCGGCGCGTGTGCAAACGACCTCATCCCGGTCATCCTGCACCAAAAAGTACATGGCTTGCAGCTGCGCTGGGCACGCATGCTGTGCGACGGTCTGTGCATCGTCGTCGGCTTTGCACTGGGCGGTACGCTGGGTATCGGCACGGTCATCGCCCTGACCCTGTACGGTCCCGGCCTGCAATTTTTCCTGCCGGTCGCAGGTGCCATTGCGGGCCGTCTGCGCCTGCCTGTACACGCTGTTTAACAATTTTTCCGTATTTCGCACGCAAAAATCACGTCCGGATCACCCTCCGGGCGTGTTTTTTTATAAAACGCTCTTACAATTTTCACAAAATCTTCTGTTTTCACCTGTTTTCGCGACATTTTTTCTTGACGCGTTCGAAAACGGGGGTATAATGAAACAGAACAGAAATTGGTTAAACCAATCTAATCGATACAACCGCCGCGCACATCACAGACAAAGGAGGAACACTGCATGGAGGAAGACCGCTATCAGGACGTATGTACCTACGTCCGACGGCTGATCGAACAGGGACAGCTGCGTCCGGGCGATCGCCTGCCCACCGAACGCGCACTGTCTCAGGATCTCGGCGTCAGCCGGGGCACCGTACGCGACGGTCTGCGTCTGCTCGAGAGCATGGGTGTGCTGGAGAGCAGACAGGGTTCGGGCAATTATCTGTCCAACCACATGGGACAATATTTGGCGCAATCGCTGCATTTTATGCTGCTTTTGGGGGAAATTGATTACCAGTCCATCAATCGCATGCGCCGCGCCATCGAGCTGCAATCCTACCGCATCGCCATCCAGACCAGCACCCCCGAACAGGTACAGGGTCTGTGGCGCATTCAGGAAGAGCTGGAGCGCACGCGCAGCGCAGAAAAGGACGAAGCCTTCCACGACGCGATCATCGATCTTGGCGGCGACCCGCTCATGCGCATTGTGTCCGATGCCCTGTCCGATGTCATTGGTCACCTGATTACACAATTTCTGACGCGCGGTGCGCAGGATCTTCTGCACCAGACGCTCGATACCCATCGCCGCATGATTGAATATCTGGAACAGCGGCGCGTGGACGCGGGCTGTGCAGCGATCACACGGCATTACGATATTATTGATACCGAAATCGCGCGCTGGCAGGCGGAAAGGAGAACGATATGAAACTGATCCGACAATTCGGCATCATTCTTGCCATCACCTTTGCCGGCGAGGTGCTCAAGGGACTGCTGCCCCTTCCCATCCCGGTCAGCATTTACGGACTTTTGCTCATGCTCGTGCTGCTCATCACCGGCATTCTGCCGCTGGAAGCCGTGCAGGACGCAGGAAAGTTCCTCATTGAGATCATGCCGGTGCTGTTCGTCCCGGCTGCGGTCGGTCTGCTTGACAGCTGGCCGTCTTTGCAGGCCGTTCTGCTGCCGGTTTCGGTCATCACGGTCGTCACGACCATCTTTGTTATGGCAGTCTCCGGTCTGGTGACCCAGACTGTCATCCGCCGCGAAAGGAAGCCTAAATAATGCACGATATCCTATCAAATGCGACCTTTTTCGGGGTCATGGTCAGTATTTTAAGCTATGAACTGGGACTGTTCATCAAGAAAAAGACCCAGTCCCCCATCTGTAACCCCCTTCTGATTTCCATTATTGTGACCATCGGCGTTCTGCTCCTGCTGCACATCGATTACAAGAGCTATAACGCCGGAGCGCAGTACCTGAGCTATCTGCTCACGCCTGCAACCGTCTGTCTGGCCATCCCGCTCTACGAGCAGCTTTCCCTGCTCGTGCGCAACGTCAAGGCCATCCTCATCGGCATCATCGCCGGTGTGCTGGCCAGCATCGGTTCGGTCTTTGGCCTGTGTCTGCTGTTCGGACTGGGACATGAATATTACGTCACTCTGCTACCCAAGTCCATCACCACCGCCATCGGTATGGGTGTGTCGGAAGAGCTCGGCGGCATCGTGACCATTACCGTGTCGGTCATCATCATTACTGGTGTGATTGGTAATATCATCGCTGAGACCGTGTGCAAGCTGTTCCGCATCACCGACCCGGTAGCCAAGGGCATCGCGATTGGTTCGGCCTCGCATGCCATCGGCACGGCTCGTGCGCTGGAGATGGGCGAAGTCGAGGGCGCGATGAGCAGTCTTGCCATCGCGGTTGCCGGACTGATTACGGTTGCGGCCTCGTCGATTTTCGCAAACCTGATCTGACGGATATGGGAGGTTGATTTTATGGTCATCACGATTGGACGCAGCTGCGGCAGCGGTGGTTTGGAGATCGCGCAGAAACTGGCGGGTCGTCTGGGTGTGCGCTGCTATGATGCAGATGCACTGCTCGAAGAAGCCACCCGTGCGGGCTGTGCCGAGGAAATGCGGGCATTTCTGGCCGAGAAGCCGGTCAACAGCCTGCTGTTCTCCATTGCGGTTGAGAACAGTACGCGCGGTATGGGACGGGTTCCCTTTACGCTCATGCATCAGATTGCCGAGCGAGAAGATTTTGTTCTGCTGGGACATTGCGGCAACTACGCGCTGCGTGACCGCGACGATCTGACCACGCTGTTTATTCACGGCGAACTGGAACAGCGTGTACAGCGCATCATGCGCACGCAGGACATGAGTGAGCGCGAAGCGCGGCGGTATATTCACAAGACCGACGAAGCGCGTCGGCACTTCCACGAGTTCTACACCGGAGAAGTGTGGGGCGAGGCCGAAAAGTACGATCTGACGGTCAACAGCTTTGCGCTGGGTGTGGATGCGACGGTAGAGATGCTGGAAGGGTTCATTCAGGCGAAAAAGGCGAAACAATAAATTAACGATAATTAAGTTGATTCCCGGGGCGAACGCCGGGAATCAAAGAGAATTCCGGACTCTGCGGAGTCCGGCCAGCTTACGCAGCTGGATCGCGCCGGGTCGCAGACCCGGACCCGCTCGTCGCCTGCGGGCGGGTTTTCTCCGTAAACGAAAAAAAATCCCGACTGTCTGTTAGACAGTCGGGATTTTTCATTGCTTGCGTATCTCTTATACTTCCTCGATATGCCAGATATCCTTAGCATACTCGCGGATGGTACGGTCGGACGAGAACTTGCCGCTGTTGCAAATGTTCATCCAACGCTTCTTCGCGAAGACCAGCTGATCCTTGTAGTCTCTTGCAACCTGCTTCTTGGCCTCGAGGTAACGCTCGAAGTCGAGCAGGAGGAAGTACTGGTCGGGACGATGCCAGCTTGCGCCGTATACGATCGAGTCATGCAGCTCGCGGAAGATACCCGAACCGCCGTCGTTGAGCGTACCGTTGACCAGAGCGTCCAGAACGCGCTTGATCTTGTAGTCGTTGTGGTACATGCCGTTGGGGTTGTAGTGCTCCTGTACCGAACGGATTTCGTCGACGGTTGCACCGAAGATATACTCGTTGATGCTGCCGGCTTCCTCGACGATCTCGATGTTTGCGCCGTCCAGGGTACCCAGCGTAACCGCACCGTTTGCCATGAGCTTCATGTTACCGGTACCGGATGCCTCCTTACCAGCGGTCGAGATCTGCTCAGAGACGTCGGCAGCTGCGATGATCTTCTCAGCGTAGGAGACATTGTAGTTGGACAGGAATGCAACCTTGATCTTGCCGCGTACGCGATCGTCGCGGTCGATGAGTGCTGCAACCTCGTTGATGAGCTTGATGATACCCTTTGCACGTGCGTAACCCGGAGCGGACTTTGCACCGAAGATGAAGGTAGTCGGGGTGAAGTCGGTCAGGCTGCCCTCAGCGATCTCGTAGTACAGCTCGAGGATGGCCAGAATGTTGAGGAACTGGCGCTTGTACTCGTGCAGACGCTTGATCTGTACGTCGAAGCAGGTGTTCGGATCGATGGTGATGCCGTCCTTCTTCTGTACGAACTCGGCCAGCTTCTGATGGCTATGCAGCTTGATCTCGCACAGCTCCTGCATGACCTTCTCGTCCTCGACGTACTTCTCCAGCTGCTTGAGCTGAGACAGGTCGGTCTTCCAGCTCTCGTTGCCCAGCAGGCGGGTGAGCAGGTCGGACAGCTCGGGGTTGCACAGAGCCAGCCAGCGGCGCTGGGTGATGCCGTTGGTCTTGTTCTGGAATTTCTCGGGGTAGATCTGGTACCAGTCACGCAGAACGTCGTTCTTCAGGATCTCGGTGTGCAGCTGCGCAACGCCGTTGATGTAGCGCGAGCAGTAAATCGCCATGTAAGCCATGTGCACGGTACCGTGCTGCAGGATGTGCATGGAGTATTCCTTGTCACCGGTGATGCCCTTCTGGTGCAGCTCGCCGCCCAGGTACTGATCGAGCATAACGATGATGTGGAAGACACGCGGAATGGTGCGCTCCATCAGGTGCTGGCTCCACTTCTCGAGTGCCTCTGCGAGAATGGTGTGGTTGGTGTAGGAGAATACCTGCTTGCAGATATCGAGTGCATAGTCGAAGGACAGGCCCTCGCCGTCGGTCAGCAGGCGAATCAGCTCAGGAATCGAGATAACCGGGTGGGTATCGTTGAGCTGGATGGCATTCATCTCTGCGAAGTGCGAGAAGTCATTGCCATAGGTCTTCTTATACTTGCGGATGATGTCCTGCAGGGATGCGGAGCAGAAGAAGTACTGCTGCTTGAGGCGCAGGATCTTACCGTCATCGGTGGAGTCGTTCGGGTACAGGACGCGGGAAATGTCCTCTGCGCGGTTGCGCTCTGCAACTGCTGCGTCGTACTGCTGGGCGTTGAACAGGTTGAAGTCAAACGCCTGTACCGGCTCTGCCTGCCACAGGCGCAGGGTGCCGATGTTGGAAGTGTTATAGCCGATGATCGGCATATCATAGGGTACTGCGACGATGGTCTGGTCAGCGAACTCTACGCGGACAGCCTCGTCCTCACGGCGCAGGCTCCACGGGTCGCCGTAGCGGGTCCAATCGTCAGCTTCTTCCTTCTGGAAGCCGCCTTCGATCTTCTGCTTGAACAGACCGTACTTATAGCGGATGCCGTAACCGTCGAGCGGAAGGTTTAAGGTTGCGGCAGAGTCCAGGAAGCAGGCAGCCAGGCGGCCAAGGCCACCGTTGCCCAGTGCACAGTCCTCGACCTCTTCAAAGGCGTCGAGCGACGCGCCATTCTTTTCGAGCAGCTGACCGATCTCCTCGGTCATGCCCAGGCAGAGCAGATTATTATAAATCATACGTCCCATCAGGAACTCCGCCGAGAAGTAGTATGCGTGGCGGGTGTTCTGATGCTTCTCCGCACTTGCATGCCAACGGTCGGCAATGCCCGCCATCAGGGAGCGGGAAACTGCGGTGTGGAGCTGGTCAGGCGTAGCCTCGGCCGGAGTCGTCTGAAATTCGCTCTTCAGATACAACTCAACGGCTTCCAGCATCTTTTTCTTAGGCATCTGGATATCCCCTTTACAAGAAATTGATTTGTGCTCAGTGAAATGCGCACGAGTAAAGTTTTACGCACCGTCGGCCAACGCCCCCTTCACCTCAGGCCAGACCGGACGGCATTTATAATATAGCACAAAAAGAGGAAAAAAATCAATGGTCATACCAGATATATCCATGAAAGATCAAAAAAAGTCCATAGAATCTCAAAAAAATGTCAACCATACTGTATTTTTTGCAATAAAAAAAGCACGTATAAACGTGCTCTTTTGGTTACAAAATGAATTTAGCTGAACGGATGGGCGGGATGGCTGTGCAGTTCGGTTTCCAGATGCCATAACTGGATGCGAATACGTGCGATCGCATAGTGATCGGTCATTTGCGCAAGCAAGCCGGTCATAATGTCAATCTGTTCTCTGATGTAGCGTTCATTGGACGAAGTCGTGGTCGGAGTCATACGTTTTCCCCTCACTTTCAATAGTCCGGCGGGCGGGTTATGCCCCTATGCTTGCTATGTACTTGTCTTTGCCCGAAACCATTCTGGTTTCCTAATATAGTTTTATCTTACGCTCTTTCCGGTCCATTGTCAAGGCATTTACCACAAGTTTCCAGAATTTTCACAATTACTTTACGCGCCAAAATGTGACCGTTTTGTGTATTTTTTGTCTTTTTGTGAGTGATTAGTTTTTTCCTTTCGCACCTTGACGCACTAGCACAATATACAGCACAACTTCCCCTTTTCGGTTCATTTGTATCCACGTCTGTCAATGTGCACAAAAAAATTCCTTTTTATTTGACCAAACTAGGGCTTGACTTTTACGTCATACGAATGTATACTATTCTCGTAAACAATAAGCAAACACCTCCCGCACGGCGGGATCTCATGTATAACAAACGATTCTTTTGAGTAAAGGAGTAATCATCATGGAACTGAATTTCTATCTGTGCAAGCACTGTGGTAATGTTGTAGAGAAGGTTGTCGATCATAAGGTACCGGTTATCTGCTGCGGCGAGAAGATGCAGCTGCTCGACCCCGCAATGAGCGAGGGCGCCGGCGAGAAGCATCTGCCCGTTCTGTCCATCGAGGGCAACCAGGTTAAGGTATCGGTCGGCTCTGTTGCGCATCCCATGGAGGAAAAGCACTTCATCGGCTTCATCGCGCTGCACACCGAGAACGGCGTTCAGCGCAAGAACCTCAACCCGGGCGACGCTCCCGAGGCTGTCTTTGCTCTGGCTGACGGCGACAAGGTCATCGCAGCTTACGCTTACTGCAACCTGCACGGTCTGTGGAAGGCAAACGCATAAGCGCACACATCGAAAACATCATAAACTGATCACTTCTTCATGGGCACCGCGGTTTAAAACCGCGGTGCTTTTTTTGCGCTGACACCAACCGTGCCCCGCGTGCATAGCATGACACAAAGTCAGGAAGTTTCCCCCTCTCCTGCCGGAAACGGGAGAAAAAAAGCGCCGGACAAATGCGTCCAGCGCTTATGTTTGTCTTGTTTGCTCCGATCACGCCGCAGGCGCCGCGTCGAAGATCCGGGTGAACGGCTCGTCGTAGAGCGCATGACCGGTTTCCAGCGTACCGCCGTCTACCGTGATGAGCAGGCTTGCCGCACCGTAGTACGCGAGGAAGGTATCTGCGACCGATGCAATGACCATGGTCTCCCCTGCCGTACCGCTGCCCGACAGTGCCTCGGCAAATGCCGCGTTGACGTCAAGCGTCAGATTGTTGTTATCGTCCTTGGTCAGCGAGTTGACCGCAACCTCTGCAGGCAGTACGCCCTGCTCGACCAGTGCAGCCATGAGGTCAGCTGCCTCGTCCTCACCGCTGACCTTGATTTCGGTCTCGGTCGGTACAACCGACTCGGCCTGGTCATCGGGCAGGTACAGCGTGACCGTCTTGGTCTCGCCCTGCTGCTCCTCCTGAGTGGTCTGGTCATTGGGGGTGTCGGTCTTGCCGCAGCCAACCATGGCCGTGCACAGCGCAACGGCGCACAGCGCCGCGAGTAATCTCTTGAACATGAATTTTCAACCTCCTTTGGTGCTTCATGTGTTCCTATTATATCAGACGTGCGCCCAAAGGTAAAGCGCACTCACCGCTGCTTGCCCAGGAAAAACAAGGCAACGGTACCAGGGCCTGAATGGGCACCGATGGACGGGCCGACAAAGTTGATGAGACAATCGGGGATGCCGAACTTCTCCTTCACCTGATCGCGCACGTACTCGGCATCGGCCAGACAGTCGCCATGCGAGATGAAAAAGGTCTTGTTCTCGTAGTCACCGATTTGCTCGCCCATGCGCTTGACCAGATCGTCGAGCGCACGCTTTCTGCCGCGCATCTTGCCGACTGCAACCAGCTTGCCCTCGTCATCCACGTGCAGCACCGGCTTCATGTTCAGCATGGAACCGACGATCGCAGTCGCCTTGGACACACGTCCGCCGCGGTACAGGTGGAACAGGTCGTCGACCGTGAACAGGTGGACGATATGCGGACGGTTTTCGGTGCACCAGTCGACGGTCTGCTGGAAGCTCTGTCCAGCATCCCGCATCTGCACGGCAAAATGCACGAGCAAGCCCTGTCCGAGCGATGCCGCGAGCGAGTCCACGACCGCGATCTGCTTGTCCGGGTACTGTTCCTGCAATTCCATCGCCGCAATGCGTGCGCTCTGATAACTGCCGCTCAGGCCGGAGGAAAAGGCAATGTGCAGCACACAGTCGTGCGTCTCGAGCGCCTGCTCGAGCACCCGGCGTGCCTCCTCGGGGTTGACCTGCGCGGTCGTCGGCATCGCGCCCGCGCGCATCCGTGCGTAAAAGTCCGCGTCAGGCATGGGATGGTGGGCATCGTATGTCTGCCCGTCTACGGTATAACTCAAACTCATCAGACCTACGTCATGTTCCTTCAAATAGGTCATCGGCAGATCGCTGTTATTATCGGTCGTAATCGCAAACATAAGGATTCTCCGTTTCCGGCTGGAACGCCTAGCATTTGTTTCATTATATCATAAGGGCGCGTCAAAAAGCACTCCTGTTTGTAAATTTTCCCTCTGACAGCCTGTGTCCGGGCGCGTCCGGTTAGGAGGCTCCCCCTTGGTCACGCTCACTTCCCTGCACATCGCCTATATCGTCATCACGGTCGCCGTGCTCGCCGCGCTCCTGCTCAAAAAAGAGATCGTCCTGCCCTGTGCGCTGGGCATCCTCATCATCGGCTATCTCTACAAAGGCAGTCTCATCGGCGCCGTTCAGACGCTCAATAATGCCATTATCCACTCGTGTATCGAGCTGCTCAGCATCATCGTGGTCATTGCGCTGGTTGTTGCCATGAGTCATGCCATGATTGCCGTCGGCGCCGATCAAATGCTCATGCGCCCGGTTGGACGCATCATCCGCACGCGCAACACCGCCTTCTGGGCCATCGGTCTTGCCATGCTCATCGTATCCTGGCTCATCTGGCCCAGTCCCGCGGTCGCGCTCATCGGCGCTTTGCTGCTGCCCGTCGCCTCCCGCGTCGGCCTGCCTGCTATCTGGGCAGCGGTTGCCATGAACCTGTTCGGCCACGGTGCCGGCCTGTCGTCCGACTTCTTCATCCAAGGCGCGCCCGATATCACCGCCACGGCCGCCGGCGTGGACACGGTGACGGTCATGCGCGCCAGCCTGCCCCTGTGGGCGGTTATGTGTGTTACCACCTTCGCCGTCGCATTTTTCCTCATGCACCGCGACCTCAAGCAAAATCCCAGCCTTGCCACCGTCGAACTGCACGATTTCAGCCGTACCATCGAGCGCCCGCGTCTGGCAATCACCATCGCAGTCCTCATTCCGGCAGCGCTGCTGTTTGATGTCGGTCTGATGGTGCGCTTTGGCATCACGGGCGGCGACGCGACTGCGTTGGTCGCAGGTACGGCGCTCATCCTCATGTCCATCACCACCATCGCCGATCACGGCGTCAGAAATGCACTCGAAATCGCCACCGACCATCTGCGTGACGGCTTCATCTTCGCCATCAAGATTTTCGCACCGGTCATCGTCATCGCAGGCTTCTTCTTCCTTGGCAGCGAGAGCTTTGCCCAGACCGTTCTGGGCCCAGATGCGCGCGGTCTGCTCAGTGATATCGGCCTGTGGCTGGCCGAACACGTCCCGCTCTCTCACGCTTCCATCGCCGTTCTGGAAACCGCCGTCGGTGCAATCACCGGTCTGGACGGCTCGGGCTTCTCCGGCCTGCCGCTGTGCGGTGCACTCGCGCAGACCTTCGCCGCGACCGGCTCGGTCGATGTCGCAACCCTCGCCGCACTCGGTCAGATCTCGACCGTCTGGGTCGGCGGCGGTACCATCATCCCCTGGGGCTGTGTCCCGGTCGCTGCCATCTGCGGCATCAAAGCCGCCGATCTGGCCAAAAAGAACCTCATCCCGGTCGTCTGCGGTCTGGCCGCGACTACGATCGCCGCCATTATATTGATGTAACGACGCTTAGTCGGTCAGTGTGCGGTAATTTCGCATGACCGCACGCGCAAACTTCTGACACGCCTCACCCGTGCGCTCGTCGAACGGTTCCCCGTGCACCGCGGTGTTGGAAAGGATACGCACGGTCAGGAAGGGTACCCCGTAAGCCGCACAGATCTGCGCCGAAGCTGCCGCTTCCATCTCCTCGGTCATGGTACCCCAGTTTTCATACAGCCACGCGATGCGGTCGAGTTCGTTGTTCCACACGTCGCCCGAACCGATCGTGCCCTGTACAACCGTGCCTTCTTCCCAGCAAACCGCAGCCGCTGCGCGTACCAAGTCCGCATCGGCTGCAAAGACCGTCTTTTTCTCTCCGTCACCCGGCTGCGTGTTGGCGATCTCCAAACCGAGCGGCTCACCGCAGACCGGGTCAATGCCCGCACCACGCGCCCGCTCGGGCGTGCGTACCGCACCCATGTTGATGACCTGCGCACCGATGACAATGTCACCTGTGTGCAGGTCGGGTGCGTGTCCGCCCGACGTGCCCTGATTGAGCACCGCACACGGCGCAAAGCGCTCGATTGCCAATGCAGTCGAAGCCGCCGCATTGGCCATACCTTGATTGGTGCGCACAATCACTACCGGATACCCGTCCAGCTCTCCCTGTACACACTTCCAACAGCCGAGCGTCACCGGCTCGGCGTTCTCCAATGCATCGATCAGCCATAATGTCTCGGCATCCATTGCCCCTGTACATACAATCGGTCTCATAAAATCTCTCCATCTTCTAAAAATCTTCAAAGGATGCTTCATTATATCACAGAATCTGTAAATTTTCACACTTACTCTGTATGACAGGTTGTGCTATACTGGTACAGGATATAACATTTGGAGGGATTTTCTTGTTACCTGTTGGTGTGATTGCAAACTCTGTCGCCGTCGCAGTGGGCGGTGTGGTCGGTGCGGCCATCGGCCCCAGCCTGCCCGAGCGTATTCGTACCTCTCTGCCGACCGTCTTTGGCTTTTCGTCCTGCCTGATCGGTATTTCTCTTGCCGCCAAGGTGGTCAACCTTGCTCCAGTCATCCTGTCCATGATCTTGGGACTGCTCATCGGTGAACTGCTGTTTTTAAGTGCACGGATCGAAAACGGTATCCGCACCGTGCAGAAAAAACTGCACTTTGAACTTGGCGACGCCGATTATATGGAGCGTTTTACCACCTTGCTGCTTCTGTTCTGCGCCAGCGGCACCGGCGTATTCGGTGCACTGACCGAGGGCATGACCGGCAACAGCAGCATTTTGCTCGCCAAAACCATTCTGGACTTCTTTACTGTCATCATCTTCGCCTCGACCATGGGGCGCTTCCTCTCGGTGATCGCAGTCCCCCAGTTTGTCGTCATGCTCACGCTCTTCTTATTGGCTCGCGTGATCTATCCCCTCATGTCCGCCGATATGACAGCCGACTTTTCCGCTCTCGGCGGAATCCTCACCATGATGGCTGGATTTAACCTACTGCGTATCAAGCAGACGCCGGTTTTAAACCTGCTCCCCGCTTTCCTGCTATGCCCAATCCTCAGCAAGTTATGGAGTATGGTTTTCTGAGCAAAGCAATTTTTCAAAGAAATCTAAAAAAAAGTGTTGACACTGGCCCAGGACTGTGATATTATAATGGAGCACCACACGAGAGCGTGTGATACAAACCAGATATCGCAGGGTAGAGCAGCTGGTAGCTCGTCGGGCTCATAACCCGGAGGTCGCAGGTTCAAGTCCTGTCCCTGCACCCACTAAAAAGCACTGATTCGTTTGAATCGGTGCTTTTTCTTTTATCTTTTTGCTGGGTAAGGCAGAATCGTCATCCTGTGTTGACCCCTAATCTGACCCCTTTAAAATTTTGCTTGTATGAAATTGTCGGATATGTTATACTAAAACTTGAGAGAAACATTACTTCGGGTATAAGTGGATACTCCACAAATGTCTCGTGATGGCCCGTTACGTTACATTGTGCAGTGTACCAATCCATGAATCCCGCTACAGTATTTAAAATTGAATCAAAAAATAGACATCTTGGGTGTTTATTTTTTGTACTCTTTTTTAGATACGTAGCGGGATTCTTTTGTTTTTAACGGGCAAATTCACGAGAATAGGAGAATAAAAAACGTGCACATCCACCAATGACCTGGCTCTCATCCTGAGTGCCCCCCAAGTTGCCGAATTCCTCGGAATCTCACGCAGCTTGGCATACCAGCTATTTCGGCAGAAAGACTTCCCCACCATTCAGGTCGGCCGCCGCAAGCTGGTACGCCGCGAGGCTCTGCTGGCTTGGCTCGACGCACACACCCAGGGACGTGAGGAGGTTGTAAGCAATGAAAACGAGACGGCCTGAAGGAAGCATCCGCCGCCGCGCGGATGGTCGCTATGAGGTACGGGTACAGACCGGCATCAATTACAATACCGGTGCCCCGATCCGCAAATCCATGTATGCCCACACCGAGGAGGAGGCCCAGCGCCTCCTCTACGGACTGCTGGCCGATCCCAGCCAAGCCATAAAGCACGTCGATGATGACTGCACGCTGAACGAGTGGTTAGAATGCTGGCTGCGGACTTATGTTGCCGATCACGTGAAACAGTCCACCTTCACCAGCTACCGTACATACGTTCAAAAGCACTTCGCGCCAGTACTCGGTCAGTGTAAGCTGCGCGACTTAACTCCTCGAAAACTGCAAGAGTTTTACAATTTCAAGCAGAAATCCGAAGGATTAAGCCCAAAAACTGTTGTCAATATGAACCTCTGTCTGCACAAGGCACTCAATCAGGCTGTGAGTGAAGGACTTCTGAAGTCCAACCCAGCTTCTTCCCTCAATCTGAAACGAGGCCGCAAGCCGCAGATCACCGTCTTGACCCGTGATCAACAGGCTCGTTTGCTGGAAGAGAGCCGGAAACACCGGTATGGCGTATTCATTCGTCTGACACTCGCCACCGGCTTGCGTATCGGTGAGGTCTGTGGTCTGCGCTGGGACGATATCGACCTGTCCGGCGGGGTGCTTTATGTGCGTCGCTCTCTTGGCAGACTCAGTAAAATGGAGGACAATCCTGTGGGAAATCGCACGGAGCTCGCACTTTCCGATGTCAAAAGTGAGAATTCCCGCCGCAGCATTCCCCTTCTGCGCGGAATCTGTGCCGATCTGGAAGTTTGGCGCAACGTGCAGCGGCGTGACATTGATCGCATCGGCGCTGATGTCTTTGCGCATCCCGAGATGGTGCTCACGAATGAGTTCGGCGGACTCATCGAACCGAGAACGCTGTCTGACTATTACCACGCCATCCTGAAAGCTGCCGATCTGCCCCATTTTACCTTTCATGCCTTGCGTCATACCTTCGCAACCAGAGCACTCGAGCAAGGCATGGATGCCAAAACTCTGTCCACGCTGCTCGGACACTACTCGGTGGCGTTCACACTCGACACCTACACGCACGTGCTCGACGACCAAAAACGTTCGGAAATGGCACGTCTGGAAGCACTTTTTTCAAATTTATAATCAAATGACAGGAGAAAAGTTATGAACTTGTATGATCCGCTTGCAAAATATAACACCTCGAAGTCCGCACAGGAAAATCCCCTTGACTGTGCAGAATCTGAAACGATCTGGTCGGAACACAATCACCTCCCTGAGATTCCCTTGACCACAATGTCCGAAGAGCAGCCAGCTGTCCAGTTCGATCCAAGGGATCGTTCTGCCTACAAATCTGCGAACAAAAAGCTAAAAAAACAGAAGAAAAAGTCCAAAAAGCAGTTGAAGCGCGAGCGCAAAAAGAAAAAGCAAGCACAATATGAGGCTATGCGTTTCAAATTCCAGTCCCAGTCACTCTTGGACGATGTCGCGCCTTCCCCCTCCGCGGCCAGACCAACTGGCCCACACGGACTACCCGTAAACATCTTCGGCTTCGAATATCTGGAGGATAAGCATCATGACTGATTTTATCAACAATTCTCACCTGTGCAAGACTTCGCAATCACCATTCGGACTTGTCGATTCTGATAACAAATTCTTGTGTAATTTTATCCCGAACGTGCGCAAAATCTACATTTCTGGTACATCAATCCGATCCGAATGTCAATCTTCAGCCTCCTCTGCGGTGCTTCAGGTAGAGCTCATCCGTGAAGACGCTTACTCGGTGTCCCGTCATATTCCATTGGAAAAACTTGATAATTGGAATCCTTCCGAAACTTCTCCTGACTTATTTGTTCGCGACAAGAAGTCTCTGAAACTGGTTGTTCAACTGATTCGGCTGCAAATTCCACATGTGCAAAACACACCCGGGATTTGCTTCACCGAACTTGGTTGGCACCTTCTTCCAGATTCTACTCATGTCTATGTTGCCGGTGATACGGTGTGGGGCTCTTGCTCCACACCGTACTACATCGCTCCTACGGTCTCTCAAAATCACTTTTCCTGTGAACATTCTTCACTATGTTTCGAGGATATGGCATATCTGCTCCATCGCCTCAGCGTAATCTCTGACGCTTCCGGCATCTGTTTCTTTTTTTTACTGCTCAGCGGCATCCGCTCGCTGCTCATGGCAAATGCCTCTATCGAGCAGCAGCCTCCCTGTGCCTTGTATTTATACGCCGCCTCTGGAACAGGCAAAAGTTCTCTGGCACGCACCATTTTTTGTCATCTCTTCCCCTCCACTACCTCCATCATGCAAAAGGTATCTGTGCAGGAAATCAACATCGGTAGTTCTGCCAGCGCAATCTCCACAAAATTAGTGCAATTTAGAGATTGTACTGTTCTGATTGATGATCTTTGCACTTGTAGCACCAACGCCGAAAAGCGCAAGCGTTTGGAGACGTTCAGCAGCATCCTTCGCAAGCTTGGCAACGAATCACCGCTCGAGTACCACATCCCCGGCAAGCGGGAAAATGCCCGCGCCTATTGCCAGTGCACTGCTGTTTTCACGGCAGAATATCCCGTGAGCTCAGTATCAGAGCTAACTCGCACACTCCACGTTCGGGTACAGGAAGGACGCGCAGATACATCTCTGCACCCCTTGATTGGCACAGCATTCCACCAATATTTACTCTGGTTTTCTCAGTCTATGAACTCAGAATTGGTGCTTCTCCAAAACTTCTTCCAAAGCTTGTCAGTGTCTACTGCGCAGGAGCGTCGTATGTTCTGGAATTATGCGTACATCGCTTTCATCATTCAAAGCTTCGCACGCTTCGTAGAGCAAACCTACCTCGAATCCGAATGTTTCCAGATGATCGAACAGCCTCTCAACCTGTTCTTGCATCAACTTGAAATGTTTAAGGATGCACAATTCCAGTTGATGGACACACTGACTCATACCGTCTCCGATCCTCTCGTCACATTATATCGCGCAATCCACGACAAAAAATTAAAGTTCAGCCAACCCCAGAAAAATCTCTGGGGTCACAATTCCAATCCAATCGACAACCCATTTGCCGACGGTACGTTATCCCGCGATGTCATCACGACCCGATTGCAGATTCTTGTTGATTACTTGACGCAAAACGGACATCCCGATCTTACAACTCAAACTTTGAGTAACCACCTGAGTCGACACGGTATTTTATTAGAGCCAACTCACAAGAAGGAAGATCGAAAGCGCAAAGCCCGAACATTCAAAGGGCCCGACCACCAAAACTATGTGAAACTTTCGTGGTCACGGCTTCAAATCTATGTTCTGAATGAAAAAGCATAAAAAGCAATAGCAAAAGACTGGATCGCCTCAATAGGTGATCCAGTCTTTTTTCTACTCAGCTCTTACCTTTCCAACTGACCAATCACTGCCGTGACCAGCTTTTGAAACGTATGCCGTACACGATCGGCTACTTCCTGAACTTCTTCATGATTTAGCGGCTGATCTAAAATGCCGGCTGCCATATTGGTAATGCAGGAAATACCACAGATACGCATTCCCATATGCTTGGCAGCAATCGCTTCACATCCGGTACTCATACCGACCGCAGAAGCTCCCGCCACGCGATAACTGCGAATTTCTGCAGGCGTTTCATAATTGGGTCCCGCCGTCTGTACATACACGCCTCCCCGCAGCGCGATGCCGAGCTCCGATGCAGTCTTTCGGATCTGTTCGCACAGTGCACGGTCATAAATCTCACTCATATCCGGAAAACGCTCTCCTAGTTCCGCCAGATTGGAACCACGCAGCGGACTTGGTACAGCCGATGCAATTTGGTCGGTGATTAGCATGAGATCTCCCGGCACAAATGTCGGATCGATACCGCCTGCAGCGTTTGTCAGCACCAATGTCTTCGCACCAAGCATACCCATTACGCGAATCGGCAGTACAACATCACTGATGTCATAGCCTTCATAATAATGCACGCGTCCCTTCATCGCTACCACCGGAACACCGCTCACATATCCGAAAAGATACCGGCCATCATGTCCGGCAACTGTAGAATGCGGAAAATCCGGGATGGTATCATAAGGAATCTCGCACACTAGTTCCATCTGCTCTGCATACTGTCCCAGCCCAGAACCAAGTACCAGCGCAACAGATGGCTGAAAATCGGTCTGCTTGCGAATCGCATTGACGCTCCGCAAGAGTTTTTGCTGTATATTTTGATACATATCTACGATACACCTGCCTATTATCAATTCGTATAAAGAATATTCGCTGTGCGTACAATTACCTGCACATTATCGCAGTGCTTGCAAAATCGAGTGCCCTATCGTACCGTCCGGCATTGCTACACCAAAATTATCGGCAATCGTTGCACCAATGATCGAAAAACTGTCCTGATCAGGCAGGGAGCCTCCGCCCTGCATCCGAGGCGCATAGGCCAAAAGCGGTACATACTCACGCGTATGATCGGTCCCCGTATAAGAGTGCTTAACAAAACCTGACAAATATAGAGTTATGAGGTAAAATACTAGTGGGGGTGACGG
>NHCFR00700__coassemble_1136_pt1 | contig 26997 bp, 20 predicted proteins | sample NHCFR00700__metabat2_high_PE_034 | metagenome-assembled genome bin NHCFR00700 | reverse complement strand
CAAGGTAGTTCCGCTGATGATCGAGGCAATCCGCGCTGCAAAGGCTGGCAAGTAATTTCAAGAGAACAGAGGCTTCACGCGTTCTGCGTGAAGCCTTTTTTTATCATAAATGAATCAAAAAGAAACAATTTTGTTCCAATAAAAAATATTTCAGGAAAATGCTTGAAATAGGGATGGAGTAGAAGTATAATATTACAAAGCTCTTAAGAAAGCTATATATAGTTTGATGGTTAGAAAGGATGATTTCTGCATGAAAAGAGCAATAGCAGTTGTAAGTGCTATAAGCATTATGGCAAGTACAATAGGAATGGCATCCGCAGCAACATTAGACGAAATAGAAAAACAATATGTAATTTCTGATTCTGTGATCCGTAGCCAAGATGTAAGCGGTAAGTTGATTGAGCTAAAAGCGGGAGAGCCTGTGTCTATCATCCATCCAGATGGGACTCGTGACATTTATACATATGAGATAGAAAACACGAGAAGCACGGAGAAGAGAGTAAAAGTAACACGCGAGATTAAAAAGGTAATGTGGTCTGCCGATATGACTTTATGGGCAGATGGGCGCTGGGAAAATCGAGAAGTTACGATTGAAGACATAGGAAAATCTTTTGGTGGAACGAATATTCGTTATGAAAATGCAGAGGAATGGATCACCAAAGAAACAGGAAGCAATAACACTATGGCAAAGGCCAGGGCAACGGGAGATATTGTTTGGTATTTAGTAAGTACCGGTTCGCCAGCGGGAACGGAAAGCTACGATTTTGAAATCCATCTGGACCCAGCGAATTCAGGTAAGGCCTATTTAAGTGTAAATGATGATCTTTAATTATGATACAGTTGATATTAAGTTTTCTGGTGCCAGTTGCCCAGATTGGTGTTGAGGTTGCAATTCTGGTAGTATTGATTCGGATTTTGAAAAAAATGTAAAAAAAGGCCGCTTATGCGGCCTTTTTTCTTATTTATCGTGATGTTGTCCACAGATAGGGCACAACGGTCGCCGTGCATCGATCATCGCGTGCAATGCGTCCAATGCGTCCGACAGGCTGCCCACCTGGTCGATCAGCCCGCATGCGACGGCCTCATCACCGGATACAATCGTTCCCGTATCCGCGGACAATTCTGCGGTCTCCATCATCATTCTGGTGAATTCCTTGGCGGAGACATGGCTGTGCGCAGTGATAAACCCTACAATCCGCTCCTGAATCTTCTGAAAATAGGTGTAAGTCTGGGGTGAAGCGATGACCGTACCGCTCATGCGCACCGGATGGATGGTCATAGCAGCCGAGGGCGCGATAAACGAGCGTTTAGCCGCGACGGCGAGCGGTACACCGATGGAGTGACCACCGCCGAGGACGAGGGAAACAGTAGGCTTTCGCATTCCTGCGATGAGTTCGGCGATGGCGAGGCCGGCTTCGACGTCGCCGCCGACGGTATTGAGCAGTACGAGCAGGCCGTCGATCTCGTCGGACTCCTCAACCGCAGTAATTTGAGGGATAATGTGTTCGTATTTGGTGGTTTTGGTCTGCTGGGGCGCTTCCATGTGGCCTTCGATCTGGCCGACGATGGTGATGGAGTGGATGACACCGCGGCGGGTGCGAGCGGTGACCGAGCCGGTCTGGGCGATGTTATCCACAGGTGTGGACGATTGTGCTTCCTGATCCATAGCGAAAAAGACCTCCTTGCAAGTGATGGCGAAAACTGGGATGCAGGCGGCGCGCCGCCGGGCATCATTTGATATTGTGCGCGGAAATGGACGATTTTACGCTCTGTATACCTGTTTTTTTGTGATTTTGTACGTTTGTTCGCATTAACTTAGAGTTATCAACAATGTCCACAAAGTTATCCACAGAGAAGATGTGTATTGTGGAAAAAAGAGGTTATACCATAAGTAATGAAAAAAGGGTCAATTTCCGTGGAAAAAAGGCAATGATAACGTCGAGTTATCAACAATGTCCACAGAGTTATCCACAAACGGGGAGGGACAGAAAGCGGCAGGAAACTATACGAAAGGTAATGAATCGGGAACAGAAGCGGGAAAAACAGAGCGTTCGACAGAAAGCCTCAACCGAAAGTTATCAACAATGTCCACAGGTTTATCCACAGTTATCCACAGAGGGATGCAGCCTTTCGTAACAAAAAATTTGCAAAAAACTTTCGGATTTCGTAGATTCTGCTGAACAACTATGATATAGTTATATTTATAAAAAGAACGCCCGACGCCATCGGGGAATGTATCCAAATAGGGATGCGTCTATGCATCAGAAAAATACAGGGAATGGAGAATAAGATATGCCTATGGTGGAAGTCCGCATGCTGGGACGTTTCGAAATCTATGTGGACGATCAGCTGGTCAGCGGTCAGATTGGCCGATCGAAAAAGCTAAAACATCTGGCCGAATACCTGATCTTAAACCACGACCGCGCCGTGCCGAATGACGAGATTATTGAGGCATTATGGCCGGGACAGGAGAGCAAGAATCCGCGCAATGCGCTGAAGATTCTGGTGCATCGTCTGCGCATGACGCTTGCAGCAGGCGGCGCGCCGGAAGACATGGAGTTCATCATTGCCCGTCAGCGTTCGTGCCGATGGAATCCGGCGCTGGACTGCATTTATGACTTCGAGCACTTCGAGGCACTGTGCACGGCAGGCTTGTCCGGCCGCGCAAGTGAGGAGACCGCACGCGTGCGTCTGCTGGACGCGTGCAAGCGTTATCGCGGACGATTTTTGTCGGATGCAGGCGGAGAGCTGTGGGCATCCGGCCCCGAAATCCGCATGCACACCTATTACCTGCGCGCGGTGCACCGCCTGATCGAGATTCTGCGCGGCCGCGGACAGTTCGACCAGATCATCGAGCTGTGCCGGGACGCACTGGAGATCGACCAGATGGACGAGTCGATCAACCGCGAGCTGATTTTTGCACTGGCCGAGAGCGGCCGAAATCAGGAGGCCATCCAGCATTATAACCAGATTACCGAGCTTTACTACAACCAGCTCGGCGTGCAGCCGTCCGAGGAACTGCGCGGTCTGTACCACCGTATCGCAGCGGTGGAACGCAAAGTGGGTGCGGATATCGACTCGATCTGCGCCGATCTGCGTGAGAGCGATACCCAGCCGGGTGCATTTGTATGCCCATACGAGATTTTCAAGGATATTTACCGCCTGGAAGCGCGCAGCCTGGCACGTTACGGCGGCAGAGCATTCATCGGCCTGCTGACCGTGACCGATAACCGCGTTTGCCAGCCGGAAAGCCGCGTGCTGGCTAAGGTCATGGAACGCCTGATCGAGAGCGCACGCATGAGCCTGCGCCGCGGCGATATGATCGCCAGATATAGCCCGGCTCAGATCGTGGTTATGCTGCCCACGGTCACGTATGAAATGGGCCAGATGGTGTGCGAACGCCTGACCCGTAACTTTAAGCGTGAAAATCCGGCGATGAACGTCGCAATCTCGTATAATTTGAGACCGATGGAACCGCCCCGCGCAAGTGATAAAGAAGAATATCACATGTAAGGTTAACCACCGAATCAATCCCGCCCGCAGGCGACAAGCGGGTCCGGGTCTGCGACCCGGCGCGATCCAGCCGCGCAGGCTGGCCGCTCGCCGCAGCGAGCGGAATCCCCCTTTTGATTCCCGGTGTCCGACCCGGGAATCAACCAAACAAAAAACACAAGCGCGACCCGCAGGTCGCGCAATCCCCTGCGCGTCAAACGCGCTCATGAGAAGACCGTCCCCAAAAGGGACGGTCTTCTCCCTTTCTCCCCCGTTTTCTCTCTCCTCCCCCACCCCAACCCGTTCCCAATCCGAAACCCTTTTCCTCTCTCCAAACCCACTTTTTCTTGCGCCCCATCCACCCCAAATCATAACATTCCGCGCCCTGTATCCCTTTATTTCTTTATCACATCATCGTTAAAGCAACTTCAAGCTTATCCCTTGAATGATGCAATAAACTGTGCTAGAATAGAGCCACGCGGTGTGATTTCCGCAGAAGGGGTAACAAACAATGAAAGAAAGAGAAAAGTTTAGTTCCAGACTGGGCTTCATCCTGATCTCTGCCGGATGCGCCATCGGTCTGGGCAACGTCTGGCGCTTTCCGTACATTACCGGCCAGTATGGCGGTGCAGCCTTCGTGTTCATCTACCTGCTGTTCCTGCTGATTCTCGGACTGCCCATCATGGTTATGGAGTTCTCGGTCGGCCGAGCAAGTCAGCTCTCCGCCGCCCGCTCGTTCCATAAGCTTGAACCCAAGGGCAGTAAATGGCACCTGTACAGCTACGGCGCGATGCTGGGCAACTATCTGCTCATGGCATTCTATACCACCGTCGGCGGCTGGCTGATCGCCTACGTCTATAAGATGGCAAAGGGCGAGTTCGTAAACGTTGACCCGGACTATATCACCGGCTCGTTCAGCACCATGCTGCAAAGCCCGGGCTATATGACCATCTGCATGGCAGTTGTCGTCCTGGCTTGCTTCGCAGTCTGCTCGTTCGGCCTGCGCGGCGGCGTTGAGAAGATCAATAAGATCCTCATGCTCGGCCTGCTGGCGATCATCGTCGTGCTGGTGTTCCGCTCGGTCACTCTGGACGGCGCAGCGGCTGGTCTGGAATTCTACTTAAAGCCCGATTTCTCCAAGCTGTACGAGGCAAAGGGCGGCCTGTTCGAGTCCATCTTTGCTGCAATGGGTCAGGCATTCTTCACCCTGTCGCTTGGCATCGGTGCGCTGGCTATTTTCGGCTCGTACATTGACAAGGAGCGCTCGCTGACCGGCGAAGCGATCTCCATCACCATTCTGGATACCTTTGTCGCACTGATGGCGGGTATGATCATCTTCCCGGCCTGCTCGGCATTCGGCATCCAGGCAGACTCCGGCCCGAACCTGCTGTTCATCACCCTGCCGAACATCTTCAATCAGATGGCAGGCGGACGCATCTGGGGCACGCTGTTCTTCATGTTCATGGCAGCGGCTGCCTTCACGACCATCATCGCGGTATTCGAGAACATCATCTCGTTTGCGATTGACCTGTGGGGCTGGAGCCGTAAGAAGGCGATCATCCTCAACCTGATCTTTATTCTGATCATCTCCATGCCGTGTATCCTGGGCTTCAATCTGTGGAGCGGTTTCCAGGTACCGCATGTCGGCAACATTCAGGATCTGGAGGACTTCATCGTCTCCAATAACCTGCTGCCGCTGGGTTCTGTGGTCTATCTGCTGTTCTGCACCTCGCGTTACGGCTGGGGCTGGAAGAACTTCATCGCAGAGGCAGACACGGGCAACGGTCTGAAGTTCCCGAGCAAGCTGCGCTTCTACTTCACCTGGATTCTGCCGCTGATCGTCCTGTTCATCTTCGTGATGGGCTACATCCAGAAGTTTGGCGCATAATCGCGCACATCAAGCGTTACATTGACCTTGAACACACGCAGGGGCGTGTCCCCTGCGGGTGTTTTGTATTCTGAGAGGAAAAAACTATGCAAAATCGAGAGACATTTGGCTCGCGACTGGGCTTTATTCTGATCTCTGCGGGCTGTGCAATCGGCCTGGGCAACGTCTGGCGATTCCCGTACATCACGGGTAAGTACGGCGGCGCGGCATTTATCCTGCTGTATCTGGTATTCCTGCTGCTGTTCGGTATTCCGGTTATGACGATGGAATTCTCGGTCGGACGTGCATCGCGCCGGTCGATTTCGCGCTCGTTCCACGAGCTCGAACCCAAGGGCACCAAGTGGCATTGGTGGAGCTTCTTTGGCATCGCGGGCAATATCATCCTGATGATGTTCTACACCACCATTGCAGGCTGGATGTTCATTTACTTCTATAAGTACGTTGCCGGTTCGTTCTCGTCCATGAGCGCAGCCGAAGTCGGGCAGGCCTTTGAGAAGATGACCGGTGACCCGGTGGTCAGCACGATTGCAATGGGTATCGCCGTTGTTCTGGGCTTTGCCGTGTGCTCGCTGGGCGTCAAGGAAGGCGTTGAGGCGGTCAATAAGAAGATGATGGCGCTGCTGATCGTGCTGATGGCAGTTCTGGCCATCCGTTCGATCACGCTGGACGGCGCACAGGCCGGCTTGCAGTATTACCTCATCCCGGATTTCAGCAAGATCACCGAGAACGGTGTTTGGAACGTCATGTACCAGGCCATGAGCCAGGCATTCTTTACCCTGTCGGTCGGCATGGGCGGTATGGCGATTTTCGGCTCGTACATCGGCCGCGAGCGCTCGCTGCTCGGTGAGTCCATCAACGTCGCTGCACTCGATACCTTTGTCGCACTGTGCTCCGGTCTGATCGTTATTCCGGCATGCTTTGCCTTTGACGTAGACCCGGGTTCCGGCCCTCCGCTCATCTTCATCACTCTGCCGAGCGTCTTCGAGCAGATGCCGGGCGGTCGCTTCTGGGGTGCGCTGTTCTTCCTGTTTATGATCTTCGCGGCTATGTCCACGGTCATCGGCGTTATGGAGAACATCATTTCGTGCTTTACCGACCTGTTCCCCAACCTGTCGCGTAAGAAAATGTGCCTCATCGGCACCATCGGCCTGTTCATCCTGTCGCTTCCGGCAGTTCTGGGCTTTAACCTGTGGAGTGACGTTCAGCTGCTGGGCGGTAATATCCTGGATTTCGAAGATTTCCTCGTGTCTAATAATATCCTGCCCATCGGCTCGTGCATTTACGTCCTGTTCTGCTGCCTGAAGAACGGCTGGGGCTGGAAGAACTTCATGGCTGAGGCAAATAGCGGTAAGGGTCGAAAGTTCCCGAATTGGGCGAGAGGATATTGCACAGTTGTCGTCCCGATCGCGATTGTGGTGATTCTGGTCATGGGCTATATCACCAAGTTTGCGGGCTAAGACACAACTTGCACCGCACCCAATATTGAAGTTTTCGCCAGCCTTTTTCAAAAGGCTGCGGGTTCTCAGGGCAGAGCCCTGAGCCGCGTCCCGCAGGACGCGGAATCCCCTTTTTGATTTTCGCTTCTGCGAAAATCAACTAAAAAAGAATAAAAAAGCGCGTCCGCAGACGCGCAATACTTCGCGCACAAAGTGCGCTCATGAGAAAGACCGTCCGAAGGGACGGTCTTTCTTTTTTGTTTGTTTCGGTTGAAACCCGGGCCGGACACCGGGTTTCAAAAGGGGAGTTTCGCGTCCTGCGGGACGCGACTCAGGGCGCTGCCCTGAGAACCCGCAAACCTTTGAAAAGGTTTGATCCAAACTTCAATTTTGGGTGCTTACTTTTCCTCTTCCAACCGAAAATCCTTCGGTTTCTGTCCGGTCGCTTTTTTAAACAGCTTGGAGAAATACACCGGGTCGGGAATGCCGACCGCTTCGGCGATCTCATACGTTTTCATTGCCGTCGTGCGCAGCAACACCTTCGCACGCTCAATGCGCACCTGCTGGATATACCCACTGATATTCTGTCCCACTTCCCTTTTAAACAGCTTACTCAGATAGCTCGCGGACAGATGAACATAATCAGCCAGACCCTCAAGAGACAACTCCCCGGCATAATTCTGGTCAATGTACTGCTTGACGCGGAACACCAGATCGTCCAGATCGGTTGCATTCATGCAGATGCGGTCGAGGACGGCGGTCAGATAGCCGCGCAGCAGCTGTTCGATGTCGTCAATCGCACCGCTGTCGAGCAGTGCACGTTCGCTGGCAAGCGAAGCGTCGGTCAGCAAAATTTCAAGGTTATAGCTAATCAGCAAACCCTGACCGCACTCGTACAGAATGACCGCGATGCGGCGCACACTGGGGAACGGGATGGCCTCCCGGCGCAGATAGGCAAACAGACGGTCGAGACCGCTGATGACCGCGCCGCGGTTGCGGTTTTCCAGTGCGCTCTGGATGGTGCGCAGCTCCTCGGTGATGCGGGAGGCGTGCAGGTCGGACAGGACGGGCAGCTGACCATAGGAAATGACCGGCATCTGGGGGCTGTACTCTGCGAGCTGCTGGGCGTGGTCGGCCTCGCGTGCCGCGTCGGACAGTTCGAGCGGGCTGTGATGGTGCGCGCTGATGCCCACGGTGATCTGAAAGTCGGTGGTCTGCTGGACGGTCTGCACGACCTGATGGCAGGCCTCGGTCGGGTCAAAACCGACCGGTGCGCACAGAATGATGTAGCAGAACCGCTCGCCGCGTGGGATGAAATAGATCGTGTGCTCGCCCATCGCCTGCCGCCACATCTCGCGCACTTCGTTTTGGAAGGCGATGCGGTCGGCTTCGGTGTGAATGTCGTCCAGACCGAAGCGCAGCACGTAGCAGCTGGACAGATCGAGTCCGAGCGCGTTGGTTCGCTCCATGGTGTAGAGCAGCGACTGCACCGGGTCGAAAATCAGCTGGTGCAGGAACAGCTCGCACGCCAGCACGTCGGCCTGCTTGTCGGTCTTGCGCACCTGGTCTTCGGCCAGACGCTGCTTGGCCTTGTCCAGTGCCGCGAGCAGACTGTCCTCCGAGGTCGGTTTGAGCACAAAGTCGACCACGCGGTAGTTGATGGCCTGCTGGGCGTAGGAAAAGTCGGGGAAGCCGGTCAGGATGATGACCTTGCAGGCCGGATAGTTCTCGCTGATCCACCGGGCAAGCTCCAGACCGTCCACCTCGGGCATACGGATATCTGAGATCACGATATCGGGCGCTTCCTGCGCGAATTGCAGCATGGCCTCACGGCCGTCGCGTGCGATGTTTAAGATATGGCAGTCGTGGGCAGCCCAGTCGATCGCGTGCGACAGTGCGCTCAGGATCGCCGGTTCATTGTCCACCAGAAGTACGTTGTACATCGTGTTCTCCTTCCGTTTTGTCGATGGGAATGATGATCAGCACGACCGTGCCGGTACCCGGCATGGAACTCATGCGGAATGTGCCGTGTGTCCCATACATGAGTTCCAGGCGTTTGCGGATGTTGTCGAGGGCGATGTGGTTGTGCGCACCGGGCGACACCGCACCCTGTAAAAAGCCCACGCCGTCATCCTCCACGCGGATGTAGACGCTGTCGTCCTCCTCCCAGATTTTGACGCTCACCTTGCCGCCGCCGCGCTTGGGTTCCAGACCGTGCACGACCGAGTTTTCCACCAGCGGCTGAATGGTGAGCTTGGGGAGGTAGTAATCGAGGATAGACGGGTCGGCATAGTCGATTTCGTATTGCAGCGCGTTTTCAAACCGCGCTTTTTGCAGGTCGAGGTAGTAGCGCACGTAGGCAAGTTCCTGACGGAAGGTGACCTTGGGCGCACCGTTTTTGCCGATTGTGCCGTGCAGCAGACCGGCGAGATCGGTGACCATGCGGCTGGTCTCCTTCTGCCCTGCCTCCATGCAGCGCAGGTTGATGACCTGTAAGACATTGAAGATAAAGTGGGGGTTGATCTGCGCTTCGAGCATTTTGAACTCGCTTTCGCGCAGCAGCACGCCCTTTTTGTAGGCATCCTGATAGAGGTCGGTGAGCGTGTCGGCCATGCGGTTGAAGGTGTCGGCCATGCCGGCAAGCTCCTGATATTCGGGCGCGTCCATGCGCACCGATAAATCGCCCTCAGCCATGCGGTCGAGTGTCTGCTGGGTGTGCGCGAAGGGACGGAGCAGACCGCGGTAGGCGTAAATTGCCGAAATCAGCACACCGATGAAGATGAGGCTGGTCAGCAGGACGTACCAAGCCGCCGTCGTGTGCACGCCGGTCAAGATTTCGCGCTGCGGGACGCACACATCCAGGATCATGTCACCGACTGCCGCACGACAGTGCAGATAATCGCCGCCCGCCCAGTGGATGGCCTGCGAGACACCGTTCGAGGTGCCGTCCAGCGTGCGCAGATCGACCAGCAGATCACCGACCAGACGATCGCTTGCCGCATAGAGCAGATTGCCCTGTGCGTCGGACAGCATGACCTCGGCGCCCGGGTAGACCGACTGGAGCGGGGCTGCGTCGATGAGCGCGGCGGTGTCGACTTCCAGAATGAGCTTGCCCAGACGGCGCGCGGGGTCGTTGAGCGAGTTGTAATCGACGACCATATAGGAATATTCTGCGTTATTGGTGAGCGCAATCAGCGACTGGGTCGAGTTGCGGTCGGGAAACAGACGAAATACCGTTTCCAGACGGCCATACTCAGCCTGATAGATGCCGCTGCGCGAGGCAGGAAAGGCAATGCCGTCCTGCCGAAACAGGAAAATGGAGTGCACATATTGATCGTCCCAAGCGGCATTGAACAGCGTTGCACGACCGATTTCCTGCTGTACCAGCTCGGCCTGTGTGCCGACCGGGTTTTGACTGCTGTGCATGACCGATTGCACGGTATCGCTGCCAAGCGTGAAATAAATGATACTCTGCGCCTGACTGAGCGCATCGGTCGTGGAATTTACCAGCTGATCGGTATAATATTGCGTCATGTGCTCGGCCTGTGTGCGCATCTGACGGGAGACAAAACCGAAGAAGAGCAGCAGAGAGGCGGCAAGGGGAATGATAATCGCGGCGAGCATGAGGCGCAGGCCGGTGCGCAGCAGCGACTTTTTGGACTTGTTTTGACGCATCTGCCCAGTGTGTTGCATCGGGTATCCCTCCCATTCCTTTGTATCATATCACATTTCCCCGCGAAACGGCAGGGGTATTTTTGTTTCCTTTGACCGATTCACAGTTCAAATTATTACTACAAACCGACCAATTATTCCCTACTTTCGGACATTGCCCATGTGCTAAAATAGAGCCAAGAGAGAGGTAGGCAACAAAGGCCGACCGGAAAGAAGAAGAGGAGGAACCACAAAATGAAAAAGAGATTGACCGCACTTGCACTGGCGGCTCTGATGACCGCGGGCTGTCTGTCCGGCTGTGGCGGCGGTGGCGAGACGACCGATGAGGGCGCAAGCACCGAGTCCACCGGCAGCGAGATCGTCATCAACTACCCGACCTTCCAGTGTGGCGTCAACACCGCATCACCGGTAGTCGATCAGCTGATCGAGGAGTTTAACGCAGAGTATGCAGGCAAGTACCGCATCCAGAAGGAAGACGTACCGGGCGATGCAAACTACGTTGATAAGATCAAGGTACAGCTGGGCACCGGCGACCTGCCCCCGGTTGTATACGGCGGCGGTTACAACCTGCTCGACCTGGCACTGGCAAAGGACGTCGTTGTTGACCTGACTCCTTATGTAGAAGCTGACCCCGAGTGGAAGGCACTGTACTCCGACGTTGCACTGACCACCAACTCCCGCGACGGCAAGATCTACGCATCTTCGTCCGAGGGCAGCCTGGTCGGTTACTTCTACAACAAGGATCTGTTCGCACAGGCTGGCATCGACGCACCGGCAACCACCTGGGACGAGTTCTGGCAGCAGTGCGATAAGCTGAAGGCAGCAGGCATCACGCCTCTGGCACTGGATACCGCAGATTCCGCATGGGTTACCTCGCTGTGGGCAGGCGCAATGATCGCAACCAGCGGCGACGAGGGCTATGAGTTCATGAAGCAGATGAACCCGATCGACTACAACAACCAGCCCACCATCGACGCATTCACCAACGTACAGAAGATGCTGCAGGAGTACACCACCCTCGATGCAATCGGCGGTAAGTACGAGCACGCAGCAAACAACTTCCTGTCCGGTCAGGCTGCAATGATCGCAAACGGCCCCTGGATGATCGGTGACTTCTCCGATGAGACCAAGACCACCGCAGACTTCGCTGACAAGGTTGGCGTAGCAATCTTCCCGGGCAACTTCGTATACGACGCACCGATTCAGGGCTACTTCGTCACCAAGCAGGACGATCCGGCACTGGAAGAGGCAGCTGTTGAGATGGTTAAGTTCTTCACCTCTGCACATGCACAGCAGGTAGCACTGGAAGTACAGGGCATGGTACCGGCTTCCTCGACTGTTGAGATCACCGAGACTGCAAAGCAGAATTATCCGCTGCTCGTCGAGTTCCTCGACCTGGCAGAAGGCGCAACCGTACGCACGGATAACCTGCAGGCAACCATGTATCCGAACCTGCTGGATGTCGTATCCCAGGATCTGCCGCTCTTGGCTTCTGGCGAGATGACTCCGACCGAGTTCTGCCAGACTCTGAGCACCGAAGCTGCAAAGAATCAGTAATTACAGTTTGGAAGGGAAAAAGCCTGCCTGAGGGGCAGGCTTTTTCACCCCAAAAAAGGAGAAACAACGAGGGAGGATGACCCTGCATGAAAGTAAAAAAGGCCTGGATACCGATTTTTCTGGCCCCGGCGGTGATCCTGTTTCTGCTGATCTATGCGGTGCCGCTTGTCATGGTCTTCGCGACCTCGCTGTGCGAGTACAAGCTGACATCCAAGAGCATCACATTCATCGGCTTGCAGAATTACATCGACCTGTTCCAAGACCCGGCATTCCACACAGCATTCACCAACACCATCATCTGGATTTTGATTCACTGCATCCTGCACGTGGCAATGGGCTGCCTGATTGCGCTGCTGCTCTATAAGAAGCCGCGCGGCTGGAAGTTCATCCGTACCGCATACATGGTGCCGAACATCATCTCGAACGCTGCAATGGGTATGATTTTCGTCAACATCTTCAACCCGCAGTTCGGCGTTGTCAACTCGATTCTGAAGATGGTCGGTTTGGAAGAGCTGACCCACAACTGGCTGATGGACACGACGACCGCGTTCCCGTCGGTCACGATGGTATGGTTCCTGTTCGCAGGCTACACCACGACGCTCATTCTGGCACAGGCACTGTCGGTTGACGAGTCGGTGCTCGAGGCAGCACGTGTAGACGGCGCGACCAACTTTCAGATTGATATCTTCATTATGCTGCCGCTGCTCAAGAAGATCATCGGCACGACCATGGTCATGGCAGCAACCTACATGCTGCAGATGTTCGACCTGATCTACATCACCACCAACGGCGGCCCCGGCAAGACCACTACCAACCTGCCGCTGCTGCTGTACGGCGTATTCAAGTCGGAGAATAACTACGGCTACGCGAATACCATCGGTGTAATGATCATCGTCCTCGGCGCGATCGTCATGGTAACGATCAATAAGGCGCTCAAGGTCAACGAAGAAGATTATTAAGGAGGCGCTCGAATCATGAATCCCGCATGGCGTACTTTATCCGCAAAAGAGCGCATACTCTGTGTTCTGAAATACATCTTTCTGACGATCTGCGTCATCGTCGCGATCTTCCCGATTGCCTGGGTCATCATGTCGTCGTTTAAGACCAACGCCGAGATCCTGTCCAACGGCATCGGCCTGCCGTCGAGCTTCAGCCTGACCGGTTACACCCAGGCGCTCGCAATCTCCCCCATCCTCAAGTACTTTATGAACAGCGTCATCGTGGCCGTTGTCGCCACCGCAGCCAACGTCTTTTTCCTGGCAATGGCAGCGTACGTGTTCGCAAGATGCCAGTTCCGGTTCAAAAACGCACTGTATATGCTGCTCTCGCTGTCTCTGGTCATCCCCATGACCGCACTCTTAAACCCGGTGTACATCGTGGTCAACGGCATGGGTCTGGCAGACACCAAGACCGGCCTGATTCTGGTATATACGGCACTGAACCTGCCGATGTCGCTGCTCATTCTGCGCGGTACCTTCCTTTCCATCCCCAAGAGCCTGGAGGAAGCCGCATACGTAGACGGCGCGGGCTTCTTCCGCACCTTTATCCAGATTATGATGCCGTGTGCCAAGGGCGGCCTTGCATCGGCTGCGGTTCTGGCATTCCTCAATAACTGGAACGAGTTCACCTTCGCATTGGTTCTGACCAGCGGTCAGGAAGCAAGAACGCTGCCCCTGTCGCTGAGCTACTTTACCTCGCAGTTTAGCTTTAACTACACGGCGATGTTTGCGGCCATCACGATTGCGGTTATCCCGTCGATCGCAGTCTTTGCGATCTTCCAGGAACAGGTCGTATCGTCCCTGACCGCAGGCGCGGTCAAGGAATAATCCCGCCCGCAGGCGAAATGAAGCTTTCGCTCAAGCCTTTCTCGAAAGGCTTGCGGGTTCTCAGGGCAGAGCCCTGAGCCGTGTCCCGCAGGACACGGAATCCCCTCTTGATTTTCGCCTCGCGAAAATCAACAAAAATAAAAAGAAAAAGCGCATCCCGCAGGATGCGCAATCTCTGGAAAGACCGTCCGAAAGGACGGTCTTTCCTTTTTGTTTGTTTTGGTTGATTCCGGTCAACGACCGGAATCAAAAAGGGGATTTCGCCCGTTGCGACGGGCGACTTGAGGCTCTGCCTCAAGACTCCGCAAACCTTTGAAAAGGTTTGATCCAAACTTTATTTGTTCTTCTCCCCTTTTGCGTTCTTAGTCGCGATAGAACGCGCCAAATCCCAGATAGGTCATATACAGATCGTGCTTGGAAATGGTCTCGAACGGTGCGTGCATGGACAGAACCGGAACACCAGCGTCAACCGTATCAATATTACGGTTTGCCAGATACATGGCGACCGTTCCGCCGCCGCCCTGATCGACACGGCCAAGCTGGCCGGTCTGCCAGGTGATGCCAGCGCCGTCCAGAATGCAGCGTACCTGCGCCATCAGCTCAGCGGAAGCGTCCGAAGTCCCACTCTTGCCGCGCGCGCCGGTGTACTTGATGATTGCCATACCGCAGCCGATGCGGGCATCGTTGCGGCCCTCGGAAACCTCGGGGAAATTGGGGTCGAACGCATTGCAAACGTCAGCCGACAGGCAGATGGAGTGCTCATAGCACTCGTCGGGCAGGACGTTCTGCGCACGGCACAGATCACCGAGGAAGGTGTCGAAGTGACGGCTCTGCATGCCGGTCACGCCGTCCGAGCCGATCTCTTCCTTGTCGACGAGCAGGCACAGATTGGTGTGTACCGGGGTCTCGTCGGCATCAAGCAGCGCGGTTGCAGCCGGATAAGAGCAAACGCGGTCGTCGTGACCGTAAGCGCCAATAAACGAGCGATCAAAGCCGATGTCGCAGGCGTTGAACGCCGGAACACAGGACAGCTCAGCCGACAGGAAATCAGCCTCGGTCATGCCGTATTCTGCGTTCAGGTACTCCAGAATGGCGCGCTTGACGCGATCCTTGTCGCCGTCCGCGCTGTTTTCGCTCGGGAACGAGCCGAGCAGGACGTTCATGTTTTCCGCCTTGATGACCTCGGTTGCCTTCTTGACCATCTGCTCGCTTGCCAGATGGGGCAGCAGGTCGGTGATGACGAACTTGGGGTCGCCGGGCTTGTGGCCAACGTGAACGGGTACACGCTCGACCTTGCCGTCACGGCACACGCAGACCACACCGCGCAGCTCGAGCGGGATAGCCAGCCAGTGATACTTCTTGATGCCGCCGTAGTAGTGGGTCTTGAAGTAAGCCATGCCGTCCTGCTCGTAGAGCGGTACGGTACGGATATCGATGCGGGGCGCATCCAGATGGGCAGCAGTCAGACGAACACCGTCGGACAGCGGAGCCGAGCCGATGTGCGCCAGAATGATGCCCTTGTGACGGTTGATCTGGTAGAACTTGTCGCCGGGATTGACCGCCATACCGCGGACATAAGCCTTGTAGCCCTTGGCTTCAGCCATACGGACGATTGCGTCAACCGCGTCGCGCTCGGTCTTGCCCTCGTCGAGGAATGCCTTGTAGCCCTCGGCATAGTCCATGCAAGCCTTTTTGTCGAGCTTGTCATAGCCCGGCTTTTTGTCATAGAACAGTTCCATAGTGGTGATGCTCCTTTTATGGGTAGAAAAATTGGTTGTAAGAACGAATTAGCAAATTTCGCGGAGCGAAATTCCGGGATTCCAAAGGGACGAGTCCCTTTGGTCCGTCCAGGTGAAACCTGGCCGAGCCCGCAGGCTCGAAAAGCCCCTTTTGATTCCGGCCAAAGCCGGAATCAACTAAACTTTCGTTTCAAAGCGCGACGCGCAGCCCGTAGGTCACTATCCTTATTCCCGCGCTGTGCGCGGGTAAAACGAGCGCGTCGCGCAACTCCCCTGCGCGCCAGGCGTGCTCAGGGAAACCGTTCCCGTGGGAACGGTTTCCCCAAACCCCTGCCCTTTCTGCGCACCCTTCGTTTGAAAGACCGCAGTCAGGACGCGGGTGGGAAACCCAATCCGCCGGATTGGGTTTCCATGAGCGTGCCTTGCACGCCAAAAAAGAACGATATTTTGGTTGATTTTCCCTTGCGGGGGACGGGAAAATCAAAAGGGGGTTTCGTGTCCTGCGGGACACGACTCAGGGCTCTGCCCTGAGGACCCGCAAACCTTTGAAAAGGTTTGATCGAAACTTCAATTATGGGTGCGGTGCTGAGTGGGATTCAGCGCAGCTGACCGCACAAAATCTCGACTTGTTTCTGGAGATCTTCGAGACTTCCGTTATTCTCCAGCACAAAATCGCATTTCTCGCGATAAAAAGCCTCATCCGGCTGTGCGTCGATACGTGCCGCAGCGGCGGTTTCGCTCAAACCATCGCGCTGCATAATGCGCTGGATGCGAATCTCACGCGAGGCGACCACGCCGATGACCGCGTCGCACGAGCGATCAAACCCAGTTTGAAACAGTGTGGGTGCGTCGTAGAGGATGCGGTCGATGCCCTGTTCTGCCAGCTTATGAAATTCCTGCTCACTCGCCTGCCAGATGTGCGGAGTGGTGATGTCACCCAGCTGTGTCAGGCGTGCGGGGTCAGAAAAGACAACGCTTGCCAGCTTGGGGCGGTCGAGTGCACCCTCTGGGGTCAGGATGTCCCCAAAGGCGCGATGTAATGCATCGAGCAGGGCACTGCCGGGGACGCACAGACCGCGATAGACCGCGTCAGCATCCACCCAGCCAAAGCCGTTTTGGACGAGCAGCGCGGCGGCGGCGCTTTTTCCCGCGCCCGAACCGCCGGTCAGACCATAAATTTTCATGGTATTACACCTCGATGACGTGGAAACCAGCCGCTTTTTTGAGACGATTGGCGACGGCCAGACCGATGCCCGAGTCGTCAGGACATTGGGCGAAGATGGCGGTCACGTCGGTCTCGTCGAAGGCGCGGAGCGCGTCGAAGATGGCGTGCGCCTGTGCGGCCTGATCGTCCGAGCGGCCAATGGTGCGCACGATGTGACCGGGGAAACGGTCGGCGAACTCGTCGAAGCAGATGACGCCCGATTGACCGGTCAGCTGCGACGCGATGTAAGCCGCACCCTTTTCCGGGTCGCCACAGACCGCGGTTACCGGTGCATGGGGCGCATAGTGGCGGTACTTCATACCGGGTGCGGAGACGCGCACATCGTCACCGATCTGCTCGCGCACAGCGCGGTCGACCTCGACCGAACCGAGAACGGCCTCGAGCTGTTCGAGCGAGATACCGCCCGGACGGAGCAGACGGGGCTTGTCACCGGCGAGTGAAATGACGGTGGATTCCACACCGACCGCGCACGCGCCGCCGTCCACAACGGCTGCAATCTTGCCCGCCATGTCTTCCATGACGTGCGCCGCGGTGGTGGTGGAGGGACGGCCGGAGGTGTTAGCCGAGGGCGCGGCGATGGGCACGCCTGCGGCGCGGATGACCGCGCGTGCGACCGGATGGGAGGGCAGACGGATACCGACTGTGTCCAGGCCTGCCGAGACTTCGACCGGAATGCGGTCGGACTTGGGCAGAATGATGGTCATGGGGCCGGGCCAGTAGGCGTCGGCCAGACGGCGGGCAGCCTCAGGAACTTCGGAGACCAGCGGATAGATCTGGTCGAAATCCGCGATGTGAACGATCAGCGGGTTGTCCATCGGACGACCCTTGGCGGCGAAGATCTGGCGCACAGCGTTCCCGTCGAGCGCATTTGCGCCCAGACCGTATACGGTTTCGGTGGGAATGCCGACGACCTGCCCGCTGGCCAGCATTGCACCGGCCTGCTCGATCGCGCCCGCATCCTCGGGATGCAGAAGCAAGGTATTCATAGCATACACTTCCTGTTATGGTAAGATAAAATAATACAATGAGTTATCGATTAACTTTCTTCCTGCGCCTGTAATTTGCGGGCGGTGTCGGCGGTGATGAGCGCGTCAAGGACTTCGTCGAGGTCGCCGTCCATGAACTGAGACAGCTTATAGATGGTGAGCTTGATGCGGTGATCGGAGACGCGGTTTTCTGGGAAATTGTACGTGCGGATGCGTTCGGAGCGGTCACCGGTGCCGACCTGCGCCTTGCGCTCGGCCGCGATGGCGGCATTTTGCTTTTCGCATTCCGCCTCGTACAGACGGGTGCGCAGTACGCGCATGGCCTTGTCACGGTTTTTGTGCTGGCTGCGCTCGTCCTGACACTCGACCACCGTGCCGGTGGGCAGATGGGTGATACGGATGGCGGACTCGGTCTTGTTGATGTGCTGACCACCCGCACCGGACGAGCGGAAGGTGTCGATCTTGAGGTCGGCGGGGTTGATCTGGAAGTCGACCTCCTCGGCCTCGGGGAGCACCGCGACGGTGACGGTCGAGGTGTGTACACGACCCTGACTCTCGGTTTCGGGGACGCGCTGTACACGGTGTACACCCGATTCAAATTTCAGACGGGAGTATACGCCGTCTCCCGAAATCTGAAAGACGACTTCCTTGCATCCGCCGAGCTCGGTCTGATTGATGGACAGGATTTCCACCTGCCAGCCGCGCTTTTCGGCGTACATGGAGTACATGCGGAAGAGCGAGTGCGCAAACAGTGCCGACTCCTCACCGCCCGCACCGCCGCGAATCTCGACGATGATGTTCTTGTCATCGTTGGGGTCACGGGGCAGGAGTAAGATCTTGAGTTCTTCTTCGAGCTGCTGTATACGCGCTTGCGCCTCGGATAATTCCTCCTGCGCGAAGTCGCGCAGCTCGGGATCGCGCATCAGCTCCTGCGCCTCGTCGATCGTGCGCAGCGCATCCTCGCGTGCACGGATGGCGTGAACGATGGGCTCTAAGCGATTGCGTTCTTTGAGGAGTTTTGCCGCGGCTGCGGGGTCATCGTAAAGACCGGGCGCAGACAGACGGGCTTCGACCTCGTCAAAGCGTGCGACCAGAGCGCTGAGTTTATCGAGCATAGAAAAAAACCTCTTGTTGTGGATTGAAAGAAACGTAGTTGCGGAAAGCACCGCAGCCCCAAATGAAGCTTTCGCCAGCCTTTCTCGAAAGGCTGCGGGTTCTCAGGGCAGAGCCCTGAGTCGCGCTCCGGCCCGTAGGTCACTATCCTTGTTCCCGCGCTGTGCGCGGATAAAATGAGTGCTAGAGCGCGAAACTCTCCTAATTGATTCCGGCCAAAGCCGGAATCAACAAAAAATAAATTGAAAGCGCTCGCCGCAGCGAGCAAGACTCTCCGCGGCCTGTGGCCGCTCATCAAAAACGCCGTCCGGCGTTTTTGACCTCCGTTCCCCGCTCCAGCGGCATAACTTCGACCATACGGCAGCAGGAGCGGCGCGCTCATGGAATCCGTTCCCAAGGAACGGATTCCCCAAACCCCTGCCCTTTCTGCGCACCCTCCGTTTGAAAGACCGCAGGCAGGATGCGGGTGGGAAAATCAATCCGCTGGATTGGTTTTCCATGAGCGCGCAATGCGCGCGGAGTATTTCGCTCGCTGAGGCGAGCGATAAAAACGAAAGTTAAGTTGATTTTCCCTTGCGGGGGACGGGAAAATCAAAGGGGGATTCCGGACTCTGCGGAGTCCGGCCAGCCTGCGCGGCTGGATCGCGCCGGGTCGCAGACCCGGACCCGCTTGTCGCCTGCGGGCGGGAATCCGTTATTCCTTAAAAATACCGTCCCGTCAAGATCAGTCCCAAAGTCGAGCAATATTCCCGCATGTGGGACGCGGCGGCGAGGGGCAGATTGGGGACGGGAGCGGACACGCCGTAGGGGTCGAGTCCGGCCTGCTCCATGAGTTTACGTGCGCGGGCGAGGTGGAAGTCGCTGGAGATGACCGCGCAGCGGGACTCGTCCAGCGGATAGAGCGCCTTTGCGTTTGCGATATTTTGAATGGTATTGCGGGACTTATCCTCGATCAGCAGGCGGTCGGGGTCGGTGCCCAGCGTGTCAACCATATATTGCCGCATCATGTGTGACTCGGGCATGGGTTCATTGGTGCCCTGACCGCCGCACAGGATGGCGATGGCGTCCGGGTGCTCGTCCAGAAATGTATCTGCGGTTTTGAGTCGTTCGATGAGTGCATCGGACGGACGATCCTGCAAGATGTGTGCACCGAGGACGAGCACATACTGTGCCTCATCGGCTTCCGGGTCAGCGTGTTCGCCGCTGATGATTAAACCCTGAATGCACACGAATGACACACAGAACAGGGTGAACAGCACACGGCCAACTTGTGCCACGACGTGTGCACCACGGTGGCGTCGACCCAGCCAAACCATCCATCCTTCTCCTGCACAGCATACGCCGAGGCCGCACAGGAAGTATCCGCCGAAGCGGATCGGTGAGAATGGAAGAAAGAACAAGCCGGGCACAAACAGTATAACGGCTAAAATCAGCCAAAATTTAGAACTTTTCCACATGGCAAAACCTCTCTTGTGTGCACATTAAAACATGTGCGCATAGGCGGAATACAGAACGCGGAAAGATCATGTGCATATCGTGTGCACATGGAATCACTCGATCTGTGCTGCCAGTTCTTCCCACTGTGCCATCTTGTCCATGAGCTGTGCCTCAGCGTCGTCGCGCTCGTGCATCAGCTCCATGAGCTTTCCGGCATCCGCGCCGCACGCGGCCATCTCGTTTTCCAGAGCGCTCATGCGCTCCTCGAGCTGGGAGATTTCGCGCTCGAGCACGGCGACCTTCTTCGCGATGTTCTTGGTACCGCCCTTGGGCTTGGGTTTCTCCTGTTTTTCGGCCTTTTTGGGGGTCTCGACCACGGTGGACGCGGCCTGTTCGGCCTTTTGGCGTTCGCGGTAGGCCAGAAACGCCTCGTAATTGCCGGTAAAGTCGGTGTACGTGCCGTTTTCCAGGTAAATGATGCGGGTGGCGAAGCGGGAGACGAAATAGCGGTCGTGGCTGACGAAGAGCAGCGTGCCGGTGAACGCCTCGACGGCTTCCTCGATCCATTCGCGGCTCATGAGGTCTAGGTGGTTGGTGGGCTCGTCGAGTACGAGCATGTTGAGCGGGTCGTACATCAGCTCGCACAGGCGCAGACGGCTTTTTTCGCCGCCCGACAGCGTGCGCACGATCTTGAGCTGATCCTCGCCCGAGAAGCGGAACGCGCCCAGACGGTTGCGGGCGGTCTGCATGGTGACATTTTTGTCGTAGATGAGGGTGTCGATGAGGTTTCTGCCCTCGTTTGCGAAGTGCACCTGCTGGGGCAGGTAGGCTGGGCGCAGACCCTGACCCTTTTTGATCACACCCTCGTCGGCGGTCTCGTCGCCCAGGATGATGCGCAGCAGGGTGGTTTTGCCCGCGCCGTTGTCGCCCAGAATGGCGACGCGCTCGCCGTTGTGTACGTTGAATGTTACGTCTTGTAATATTCTCCGTCCATCATAACTTTTCGTAATACCGCGGACTTTGAGCACGTCCTCGGTCTCGTAGTTGGGATCACCGAAGGAGACCGACATTTTCTTGTCCTTCTTGGGTCGATCGGTGACCTTCATGCGTGCGATGCGCTTTTCGATGGACGCCGCGCGCTTGGCCAGTTTTTCGGTGCCGTGCTCGTGCATCTTGCGTGCGGTGGTTTCCAGACGCTTGAGCTCGGCCATCTGGTTTTCGTGTTCCGCCATGCGCTGTTCGTAGCGGCGCTCGCGCTCCTCCGCATAATAGGAGTACGAACCGGCGTAGAACTCGCAGGTCGTGTCGTGGATTTCGATGATGCGGTCGCAGCACTGGTCGAGGAAGTAGCGGTCATGGGAGACGGTGACGACCGTACCCGAATACGTTTCCAGATAATCGCCCAGCCAGCGCACCGCGTCGAGGTCCAAGTGGTTGGTCGGCTCGTCGAGCAGCAGAATGTCGGTCTGCTCGAGGATGATGCGCGCCAGATTGACGCGGGTCTTTTCGCCGCCGGACAGCTGGGAAAAGAGCTGCGTGCGCTGTGCACGCGGAATTTCCAGACCGTTGCACACCTTATCGACCTCGAAATCGTGGTCGTAACCGCCGAGCGCGTCCAGTTTCTGCTGGAGCGCACCGTAGCGATGCAGCAAGCTGTCGTTGTCGGGGTGCTGCTCCATCTGGGCTTCCAGCTCGTCCATTGCCGCGCGTACCTCGTGCGCACGGGCAAAGGCGGTGCGCAGCACGTCCTCGACGGTGGCGGCGGGATCGTAGACCGGCATCTGGTCGATGACACCGACCGTGCGGCCTGCGCCGATGGAGACGTGCCCGTCGTCGTAGGGCAGACGGCCGGCGATGATGTGCAGGAGCGTGGTCTTGCCCGCACCGTTCGGCCCTAAGATGGCGACTTTCTCACCCGGCTGGATGTCGAAATTGAGACCGGACAGGATGAGGCGATCGCCGTAATATTTTGTCAGATTTTGTATGGTAATATCAGCCAAAAGCAGTTCCCTCCAAAGGAAAGAATAGAAAAAACCTGAAAAAAGGGCCGAGACAGGCCCTTTTGGTTCAGTGGTTGGCGGAGAACGGGGTTAGTGCTTGTCCTCGCTGACCGGAGCCTCTTCGGTGGGCTCAAGAGCAGCTTCAGATGCCTCTGTCGTCTCTTCTGTCTCCCCTGCGTCGTGCTCCGCATCGGGAGCCTCGTCTTCTTCCGCCGTTTTTGTCTGATTGTCCTGCGCATCGAAGGGCACGAATTCGGTGCCGGTATCCGAGAACGGGACGAAGATCTCCTGTTCGGGTTCGGACGCGGTGAGCAGGGGTGCGGCCAGATCGGGCCGGCTGGTCTCGATGAAGTTGACCCCGTAGGACAGCATACGGCGCAGCTCGTCCGGGTCACTCGAATCGGTGGAGGCCAGGAACAGACCGCAGCGCAGCGCCTCATTGCATAAGGGTTCGGTCAGAGCGTCGGGCGTACCGCGCACGCCGAACAGGCGGAGGTTCTGCACCTCGCGCACGAAGGCGATGGGGTCTTCGGGGGCAGACTGGATGTCGGCCATGATCTGCAGATCGGGATAGCGTGCCGCAAGGCGGCCGGCATCGTACAGGGACAGACCGCAGAAGTAGGCGTTGTCGACGTACTCGGAGTACTTGAGCGACACGCGCACCTGCGCCGCAGCCTGATGGTGGTGCAGCTCGATGCCCAGTCCGCCGCCGGCGGCCTTGGCCAGTTCGAGCGCCTGACCGAAGGATACGATCTTGGGATAGGCGCGGCGGAGGTCTTCGAAGGTGTGGTCACAGGTCGTCAGCGTGGCCTGTGCCGAATGGTAGCACCCTTCCGCGCAGACCAGGGTGATGCCGTCCTTGGTCGTGTCCACGGGGAGGACGCAGCCGCGTGCACCTGCGGCCGTGCCTGCCATAATGGCTTCCAGGCTGCACGGCTCGAGACCCATTGCGCCGGGCGCGGACAGGATAAAAGAATCACGGTTGGAATAACGCATGGCGGTTCCTCTCAGTCAGACGGATGGGTCAGATCAGACGGTTTCGGGAGCGGGGTAGGTCTCGCCGAAGGTGTCGACGGTGACAGAGACCATCTTCTGCTCTGCACGGGGACGGTCATGCCAGTCGCGGGGGGTGTTGACGATCTCGTCGGCAACGTCCATGCCCTCGATGACCATGCCGAAGGATGCGTACTGACCGTCCAGGTGGGGTGCATCGGAAGTCATAATAAAGAACTGGGAGCCAGCGGAATCGGGGTCCATGGTGCGCGCCATAGACAGGACGCCGCGGGTGTGTGCCAGATCGTTCTGGAAGCCGTTTGCAGTGAACTCACCGCGGATGCAGTAGTCGGGGCCGCCCATGCCGGTGCCCTCGGGATCGCCGCCCTGAATCATAAAGCCGGGGATGACGCGGTGGAAGATGGTACCATTATAGAAGCCCTGCTGTGCCAGAGAGATGAAGTTGCGTACGGTGTTGGGAGCGACTTCGGGGTACAGCTCGGCGACGATCTTTGCGCCGGACTCCATTTCAATCGTAATCATCGGGTTCTTCATAGTAAAACACTCCATTTCGTGTATTTTGCTGCGTTTCTTCTATTGTAGCAAAGACGCGGGGGTTATACAAGGCGTAACGTGTTAAATTTCAGTCGCCGCAATCGGGCTGTTTTGACCAGACTTTACATATTTCTTACAATTTGATTACGATTCTCTTAAAATTTGCAAAAGGTGATTGACAGGGACGGTCGGATGTGGTATTTTAACTGTACTAACACGGATAATACAGTAATACAGAAAAGAAAAAAAGGATACGAAAGAAAAGGAAGTGATGGATTCATGTTTGCAATCCCGTGGCTCAAAGCAGGAATTTTTCTCATCAGTATCGTCTCGGTACTGTATCTGGTGTACTTTGCACTCTACCTCCCCTATGCGCTGCGTCCGGCGCGCAAGTGGGCCAAGCAGGCGCCGCGCTGCCGGTTTGCTGTACTGGTCGCCGCACGCAACGAGCAGGCGGTTATCGGCAACCTGGTCGAGACGCTTATGGCGCAAGATTACCCCAAGGAACTGTATGACGTGATCGTCATCCCGAATAACTGCACCGACGACACCGCAGGCGAAGCGCACCGCGCTGGCGCACTGATTATGGAGTGCACCGAGCCGGTGCGCACCAAGGGCGACGCACTGCGTCAGATCATTGATAAGCTGATGCAGCAGGATCGCTACGACGCAATCTGCGTCTTTGACGCGGATAATCTGGTAGACCCGGGCTTCCTCGCAGGAATGAATGACGCATGGTGCGCAGGCGTGCCGGCAGGTCAGGGCTATCGTGATAGTAAGAACCCGCAGGACAGCATGATCTCTGCTTGCTACTCCATCTACTACTGGATGGTCAACCGCCTGTTCAGCCAGACCCGTGCCCATGTCGGCCTGTCCGCTGTGGTCAACGGCTCGGGCTTCATGGTATCGATGGATTGGCTGCGCCGCCACGACGGCTGGCATACCGTCACCCTGACCGAGGACATCGAGTTCACCACCCAGTGCATCCTGGGCGGCGAGCGGGTGGCATGGGTACCCGAGGCAAAGACCTACGACGAGCAGCCCCTCACCTTCGCACAGTCGTGGAGACAGCGCTGCCGCTGGTCGGTCGGCCTCATCCAGTGCCTGCGCGTGTACGGCCCGCGCCTCATCCGTGATCGCCACTGCGCAAATGGTCAGCTGCATGCCCGTCTGGATCAGATTCTGTTCCTCTTCGCACCGCTGTTCCAGCTTATGTATCTCATCTCTCTCGCAATGACCGGTATTCTGGGCGCATTGCAGATTCACTACGCGGTTGCTCCGTATAGTGACGTGCTCTATGAGCCCCTCATGTCGCTCGCAATGTCGTTTGTCGGCACCGTCGTCCTGGCAATGGCTGTCATCGTCCTCGAACGGAAACCCCTGCTGAATATGGGTAAGGGCGTCCTGGGCTATTGGCTGTTCGTCATGAGCTGGATTCCGATTAACATTGTCGCACTGTGCAACCCGAATCTGGAGTGGAAGGCAATCCCGCATACCCGTAGCCTGCGCATGGACCAGATGAAGGATACGGGCGCGATGAAGGGCGTGAAGATGGAGAAGAGCCGCTAAAGCGATTAACCACCGCACCCCTAATTGAAGCTTTCGCCAGCCTTTCTCGAAAGGCTGCGGGTTCTCAGGGCAGCGCCCTGAGCCGGACTCCGCAGAGTCCGGAACTCTCCTTTTTGATTCCCGGTGTCCGACCCGGGAATCAACTAAAACAAACAAAAAGAAAGGCCACCCGTCCGGGTGGCCTTTCCAGAGATTGCGCGACCTGCGGGTCGCGCTTTTATTTTTTCTTTTTTGTTGATTTTCGCAGGGCGAAAATCAAGAGGGGAATTTCGCCATCTGCGGATGGCGACTTGAGGCTCTGCCTCAAGACTCCGCAAACCTTTGAAAAGGTTTGATCGAAACTTCATTGCCGCCCTTCGGGCGGTCTCCCCTACTCTTTTTTCGCAGAAAAAAACCTCCGCTTCGCGGAGGATGATGCATCAAACCAGATATTCCGTTTTATTTTTCCTCGAAACTCTTATCTTCTCGCGTGCGGAATCAAGATCTTGACCAAAATCCCGTCGTCGCGTTCTTCCTTTTCATAACTGGTATTGACCCCGGATTCCTTCATCATCCCCACCGCCTTGTCCACGGTATTGAGGAACAAGCGTACGTCTTTAATCAGTCGCCGCATCGTACCAGCCGGTTTTTCGGGCGGAGCTGTGAGCAGCTGCTCGATGTACTGCTCGGTGCGATTGACGTTCCATTGGTGCTGGATGATGGCCTGGGTTGCCTTTAACCGTTCTTCCTCAGTGGGCAGACGCAGGAGCGCACGGGCGTGACGTTCGGATAACCCACCTTCGCGGATGAGGCGCATATTTTCCTGAGATAATTTGAGCAGCCGCAGCTTGTTTGCCACGGCAGATTGCGTTTTTCCCACCTTGCGCGCCGCTTCCTCCTGCGTCAGACCGTAGCGGTCAATGAGACGGCGGAAACCCGCAGCTTCCTCGAAGAAATCCAGGTCACGGCGCTGGAGATTTTCGACCAGCGCGATGGCAGAAGAGTCTGCCTCGGTGGCGTTCATTACCAGACAGGGCACTTCGGAAAGCCCGGCCGCACGCGCAGCCCGCAGACGGCGCTCGCCGGCGATCAGCTCGTAGCCGTCGGGCGTGCGCCGCACGGTCAAGGGATTGAGTACACCGTATTGGCGAATGGAGTCTGCCAGTTGATTGATCGCCTCGGGTTCAAAGTACCGCCGCGGCTGGTTGGGATTGCGCGAGATGAGCGCGGCCTTAATACGCCTGAGCTGTCGTTCGTTTCCGTTTCCGGGAAGATTAAACATCGGTGTCATGGTGGGAAATAGCCTCCTTTGTTGATTTGGTTCGCTCTATCTACAAGGTTACCAGAAAATGACGGGATGTAAAGGGAAATCGTCCGCAGATGTTGCACTTTCAAGACGGCATTCAGCGGCATTTGGGCAGAAAACGGCAGATTTTCTATTTTTCGGCAGGAAATAATTCCCAAGCACCGCAGCCCTAATTGAAGCTTTCGCTCAAGCCTTTCTCGAAAGGCTTGCGGAGTCTTGAGGCA
>NHCFR00700__coassemble_1100_pt1 | contig 29349 bp, 21 predicted proteins | sample NHCFR00700__metabat2_high_PE_034 | metagenome-assembled genome bin NHCFR00700 | reverse complement strand
CTGCTTGCGGCCCTTCGCACGACGGCGAGCCAGCACCTTGCGGCCATTCTTCGTAGACATTCTCTTGCGGAAGCCATGCTCCTTGCTGCGCTGACGCTTCTTGGGCTGATAAGTTCTCAGCATTTACCACACACCTCCTATTATCCTAAGAATCTGAATGGGCACCGGCACAGGTCCAATAACCAGGTATCGGGCTTATGCCGCTGCCTGTCCGTAATACTCCGAATCAGATATATTATAGTCAGGTGACCGGGAGTTTGTCAAGGGCAATTTTTGAAAATCCGCAGTTTTGACGGGGGAAAAAGTTCCCCCTTTCACTGGCAAGGGGTTTTACTTTACTCTGTGTAATTTTTGTACCAAATATTCCCGAATTTTGGGACAGGTTTGCAGCGGGTCGGATGGATGGAGAAAAACGAGCGGCCTAATGAACAGGGCAAATCGCCAGCGACTCACACACATGCAGACAGACGGACAGCCGTGAATGATACAAAATACGGTCAAATAGAAAAGAATACGACAAATTTTTTCGGAGACGCAGGGAAGTACAAGATCAGGCGCGCAGATCAGCACCGCAAAAGCAGATCATACTGCCGCACTGAGCGCCTAGACTTCCGTTCTCTGTTTATGACTTGACCGGACAAGCCGGTCACAGCCTTACGGGAAAACGTCCCACCGGGACATTTTCTATTTCCGTAAGGTCCCATAAAGTTCGCGTTCACAGCGCAGTCCCAGCACAAACGGGAGCGCCGCACGGCACGCTCCCGCTGTGCGGAGTTCATACTTTCCCACCCTATCGGCGGTACACAGTAACCCTAACGAGGAAGGAAGACGGGTTCCCAAAGGGTGAGGAACCATGGGTTCCCCATCCTTTGGTTTTCGGTTCCTTTTTTAAAGGAACTTTTCGTTCTCCTTCTAAGGAGAGTTTCCAGCCCTCCCGGCTGTTCGGGAAATGAAACGGCAAAGGTGCGGCGCCAGCCGCAAAATTGAAAACCAATCCGCAGGTTGGTTTTCATGAGCGCGCTTTGCGCGCAAAAAAGTTTTGCGACCTGCGGGTCGCGCTTGAAACGAGAGTTTTGTTGAAACCCGGGCCGAACCCCGGGTTTCAATAGGGGATTTCGGACTCTGCGGAGTCCGACTCAGGGCGCTGCCCTGAGAACCCGCAGCCTTTCGAGAAAGGCTGGCGAAAGCTTCAATTACGCCTGCGGGCGGGTTTACAGTTTATTTTTTCCACAACTGTGGACTCCCATGTGGATAACTTGAAATCCCTTGTCAAATATGATACTATGTACAGTGAATAAGAATCGGCAGAATTAGGAGGAAATGTTTTGAACAGCAACAACGACTTATTAAAAATGGCGTTGTCGCGCATGGAAGGTTCCTTCAGCCCGGTCACCCTTTCGGCCTGGTTTGACGACGCCGAAGCCGTCTCCCTCGAGGGCACTAGCTTCGTCCTGCGCGCTGCCAACCAATTCAAAAAAGAGATCATCGAATCTCGTTTCACCGCGCCTTTACAACAGGCTTTGACCGAGCTGCTCGGTGAACCCATCACCCTTTCGGTCGTTTATGGCGATCAGGTTCCGTCCGCGGAAAAAACCGGTGAGTCCATCGGTCTTTCCCCCGACGAGGAATACACCTTTGAACACTTCATTGTTGGTTCGTCCAACAAGTTCGCCCATGCGGCTGCCGTTTCGGTCGCGAATCATCCGGCTGAAAACTACAACCCGCTCTTTATTTATGGTCAGTCCGGTCTGGGCAAAACCCACCTTTTGCATGCAATCGGCAATGTGATTCGCGGTACGCACCCGAATTTCCGCATTATTTATGTAAAAGGCGAGGATTTCACCAACGAACTGGTCACCGCCATTCAGGAAGGCGATGTGCAGTCCTTCCGCGGCAAGTACCGCATGGCTGACCTGCTGCTCATCGACGATATTCAGTTTATCGCCGGCAAGGAGCGCACGCAGGAGGAATTTTTCCACACCTTTAATGCGCTTTACGAGGCTGGCCGTCAGATCGTTCTGACTTCCGACCGTCCGCCCAAGGAGATGAACACCCTCGAAGACCGCATGAAGACCCGTTTTGAATGGGGTCTTTTGGCTGACATTCAGCCGCCGGACTTCGAAACCCGTGTGGCGATCATCAATGCAAAGGCCGAAAAGCTCGGTTTCGATCTGCCCAAGGATGTTATTTACTGCATCGCGGAGAATTTGCAGTCCAACGTCCGTCAGCTGGAAGGCACGGTCAAGAAAATCAAGGCAAAACACGAGCTCGGCGGCGAGGCCATCACCATCGACATGACCCAGAAGGTCATCGAAGAGGTCAAGTCCATCAGCCCCGGTCTCAATCCCACCCCGCCGATGATCTTGCAGACCGTTTCCAACTTCTACTCGGTTCCGGTCGATCAGATTCTGTCCGATCGTCGTTCCAAAGACACCGTTCAGCCCCGTCAGATGGCAATGTACCTGGTTAGAAAGATGACCAATTATTCGCTGCCGGAAATTGGTAAGGTTTTCGGTCGAGATCATACCACGGTCATGCATGCGTGCGATAAAATCGACGGTGATCGTAAGAAAAATGCAGAACTCGAGGATATTATTAAGACATTGATCGAAAATATTCAGAATCTGTAAATAAGCACCGCACCAATCACTGAAGTTTGGATCAAACCTTTTCAAAGGTTTGCAGGTCCTTAGGGCAGAGCCCTAAGTCGGACTCCGCAGAGTCCGAAATCCCCTTTTTGATTCCAGGCCGAAGGCCGGAATCAACCAAAATTTGATTTTTAGCGCTCGCCGGCCCGTAGGTCACTATCCTTATTCCCGCGCTGTGCGCGGATAAAGTGAGTGCTAGCGAGCAAGATTCCCCTGCGCGCAAAGCGCGCTCATAAAAACCAACCTACTGGATTGGTTTTTTCACCCCGAGCTTACTGCCAGTCTCTATATTATATAGATACGAACGACAGGTAAGTTGAATCCCGGGGCGAACACCGGGATTCAAAAAGAGTCTTGCCGCCTGTGGGCGGCGCTTCAAACGAGAGTTTCGTTGAAACCCGGACCGAATACCGGGTTTCAAAAGAGAATTTCGCACTCTGCGGAGTGCGACTCAGGGCGCTGCCCTGAGAACCCGCAGCCTTTCGAGAAAGGCTGGCGAAAGCTTTAGCTGGGCTGCGGCAGCGGGATTTTTCGGCCAAAATTTTATCCACACCGCCTGTGGATTGTGGATGGACAAACTGTGGATAAACATTTCCCCAAATTTCTCCCCACAATTCGTCCAAATCCATCCACATCCGCATGGGGACAAAAAATCCCATGACGCTCATGGACTTTTTCGGCTTTTCCACAGCTTCCACAGCTCTACTACTACGACTATAAAATTATCCTTCTATTTCTTTCCGCCATTACCCGGGAAATGCGGCGTAATCTCCACATCTCCTGTGGATAAAGAAAGGACTACCAAACACCATGAAATTTTCCTGCGAAAAATCGGCATTCCTCGACGCAATTTCGATTGCATCTCGTGCCGTATCGACAAAATCCACCATCGCAATTCTCGAAGGTCTGCGCCTGACCGCGACCGACACCCTGACCCTATCCGGCTATGATCTGTCGATGGGCATTCGTACCCAGGTCGATGCCGACGTTTTAGAACCCGGCGAGATCGTTTTGAGTGCAAAACTGCTCGGCGACATCGTCCGCAAGCTGCCCAATGATGTTGTTTATGTCGAGACCGACGACAAACTGCTGACCACCATTAAGTGCGGCCGCTCGGTTTTCAACCTCGTTGCCTCGGCTTCCGACGATTTCCCGGCCATGCCCGAAGTTGACGCTGCCTGCGAAATTCCGATGCACGAAAAAGTGCTCAAGTCGATGATCAACCAGACCGTTTTCGCGGTTTCCGACAACCAGGCCAAGCCCATCCACACCGGCTGTTTGTTCGAGCTGACCGACGGCAAGCTGACCGTTGTCGCAGTTGACGGCTTCCGTCTGTCCATCCGCCGCGAAATGTTGGAAAATGCACCGGCTGAGGACATGAAATTTGTCGTTCCGGGTACTGCGCTGCGCGAAATCGAGCGCATTCTGCACGAAGATGGCGACTCGGTTGCAACCGTTTGCCCCGGTGAAAAGCACATTTTGTTCGCACTGGGCAAGACGACTCTGGTCTGCCGCCTGATCGATGGCGAATTTTTGAACTATAATGCCGCAATTCCGGCCTCTTTTGAGTACACCGTCACCGCAGATACCCGCGAACTCATCACCTGCCTTGAGCGCGTATCCCTGCTCGTGTCCGAAAAACTCAAAAATCCCGTCCGTATTACCTTCGATGGCTCGGTTATGAAGATGACCTGCATCACCGCCGTCGGCAAATCTTACGACGAATGCGCCATCAATGGCTCGGTTGACCCGCTGGAAATCGGCTTTAACAGCCGTTATCTGCTCGATGCGCTCCGCGCTTGCAGCGATGACACCATCCAGCTGTCCATCAAGGGCGCACTGAACCCCATCGTCATCACCCCGACCGAGGGCGAAAAGTACACTTACCTCGTCCTGCCTGTGAGGTTGAAAGCCGATGCGTGAGATTCAGATTCAGAGCGAGTTTATTAAGCTCGATGCACTTTTGAAGTTTGCAAACCTCGTTTCGTCCGGCGGTGAGGCCAAAATCCGCATTTCTGAGGGAGAAGTTCTGGTCAACGGTGAGCCCTGCCTCATGCGCGGCAAAAAGCTGCGCCCCGGCGATACGGTCACACTGGACGGCGAAACCGTCAAAATCATCTAAAATCCCTATTGTTTCACGTGAAACAGTTCAAATTCTTCACCCGACAAGGAGGCCGGACGCTTGATCCGCACGCTGACGCTGGAAAATTTTCGTAATTATGAACGGGCTGACCTGTGCTTCGACCCGGCGGTCAATCTGATCGTCGGTGAAAACGCTCAGGGCAAGACCAACTTGCTCGAAGCCGCGGCGGCGCTGTCCACCATCAAGCTGTTCCGCACCGCGCAGAAAAAAGAAGGTCTGCGCTTCGGCTGCGATCACGGTCTGATCCGCGGTTCGTTCGACACTGAGGGCATGGAAGTCGAACTCGAGCTGCGCCTGCACCGCGACCGCGCGATGGAGCTTTATAAAAACGGCATCCGTCTGCGAAGGCAGGGTGAGGCGAGAGGGTTATTACGCACTGTATTATTCTGCCCCGACGACCTGTTTCTCGTCCGCGCCGGTGCGGCTGCCAGACGTAAATTTCTGGATGCTGCCCTGTGTCAATTACGACCGCAATATGCAAGCGCACTTGCAGAATATGAAAGAGTGCTTGCACACAAATTGCGTATTTTGAAGGACAGCGAGGAAAAACCTGCATTGCTGGATTTGCTCGACGACTTCACGCTGCGTCTGTGCCGTCTGGGTGCGCTCATCATCCGCTACCGCGCATACTATATCCGTAAGCTCGCAGGACGCGCCCAGACGCTCCACGCCGAGGCCGCACCCCATGAGACCTTGGAATGCGTCTATCATACCGTCTCGAGCGTCTCAGACCCCTACGCATCGCCTGCCGTCATCGAGGCGCAGCTGCAAAGCCATGCCATGAACCACCGCGCGGCTGAGATCGCGGCGAAGTCCTGCCTGTCCGGCCCGCATAAGGATGATTTGATCTTAAACCTCGGCGGCGTGTCCGCTGCATCCTTCGCGTCTCAGGGTCAGGCCAGAACGGCGGCGCTCGCTCTCAAACTCGCAGAGCGGGAATTGTTCTTTGATGAGGATCAGGTTTATCCTGTTCTGCTCTTAGACGACGTGCTCAGCGAGCTTGACCGCTCCCGTCAGGATTTCGTGCTCAATCATTTGGGTCAGGGTCAGGTGATTATTACGTGCTGTGAAGAGGAAACCGCCGCACGGTTCCACGCGGGTACCGTGTTCCACGTGGAAAAGGGAAGGGTCTCGAACTAGCACCGCGGAAAAACAAACTCCCGCCCACAGGCGAAATGAAGCTTTCGCCAGCCTTTCTCGAAAGGCTGCGGGTTCTCAGGGCAGAGCCCTGAGCCGTGTCCCGCAGGACACGGAATTCCCCTTTGAAACCCGGTGTCCGACCCGGGTTTCAACCCAAACAAAAAAATAATCGCTCGCCGCAGCGAGCGAAATACTCCGCGCACAAAGTGCGCTCATGGGAAAGACCGTCCTTCGGGACGGTCTTTCCCGTTGTCCGTTGTCCTGACTGCGGCAGCCGAAACGGAGGAGATGCAGAAACGGCAGGGGAAGGGGAATCCGTTCCACGGGAACGGATTCCATGAGCGTCGCCTTGACTGCGGCAGCCCAAACGGAGGGAACGCAAAAACGGCAGGGAAGGGGAATCCGTTCCACGGGAACGGATTCCATGAGCGTCGCCTTGACTGCGGCAGCCCAAACGGAGGGAACGCAAAAACGGCAGGGAAGGGGAATCCGTTCCACGGGAACGGATTCCATGAGCGTCGCCCTAACTGCGGCAGCACAAACGGAGGGAATGCACGAGCGGCAGGGAAGGGGAATCCGTTCCGACGGGAACGGATTCCATGAGCGTCGCCTTGACTGCGGCAGCTGAAACGGAGGGAGTGCAGAAAGGGCAGGGGGAGGGGAAAACCAACCGCCGGGTTGGTTTTCCATGAGCGCGCTTGGCGCGCAGAGAGTCTTGCTCGCTGCGGCGAGCGCTTTAAAACGAGAGTTTGGTTGATTCCGGCCAAAGCCGGAATCAATAGGGGATTTCGCCCGTTGCGACGGGCGACTCAGGGCGCTGCCCTGAGAACCCGCAAGCCTTTTGAAAAAGGCTTGAGCGAAAACTTCAGCAGGGGTGCGGTGCTTTTTGGGGGATTTGGTTACATTTCGTTTCCTCCTGCCGTTTTTGTCCCTTTTTCTTACGCCTTTTTCCTCCCTTATGACAAGATAAACATGGAAATTTTTTTATTTTTATGCTATAATAATCTTATGACTTGTGTCATACTTACAAACTTTTCTAACCCCATCACGGAGCAGCTCTTTTCGCGGCATCTGCTCCCGCTTTTTTTCTATCAATCATTGGGAGGACGCACGCTTATGTATGTCCATATCGGTCAGGATTATATGCTCCCCGTGCGCGATATCGTCTCGGTCTTCGATCTCGATACCGCTACCTGGTCGAAGCATACTCGCTCCCTCATCGCCAGACTCTCTGACGAGGGACGCGTCGTGACCGCCTGCGAGGATCTGCCCAAGTCCGCTGTCCTGTGCGACGGCGCCCTTGGCGAGATTCTCTATATTTCCCAGCTCTCTCCCGCCGTCCTGGCGCGCCGCATCCAGAACGGTACGACCGGCCTCTAAACCCAAACTTGGGCTTGCTCCGATCTGCTTCGGCGAAAGCCTTTTTTTCTGCCGGTCTCTCCCGATCCACCCCGAAAGAGGAATGAATATGAGTATTAGTGAAGAAATGTTAGACCTTAAGGTCACCCAGACCTATGACGAAAGTCAGATCCAGGTGCTCGAGGGTCTCGAGGCCGTGCGCAAACGCCCCGGCATGTACATCGGTTCTACCTCCGAACGCGGTCTGCATCATCTGGTCTACGAGATCGTCGATAACTCCATCGACGAGGCACTCGCCGGGTACTGTACCCACATCGAAGTCACCATCGAACCCGATGACGTCATCCGCGTCGCGGACAACGGCCGCGGTATCCCTGTCGGCATCCATCCCCAGATGGGCATTCCCACCCTCGAAGTCGTCCTCACCGTCCTGCATGCGGGCGGTAAGTTCGGCGGCGACGGCTACAAGGTTTCCGGCGGTCTGCACGGTGTCGGCTCCTCGGTCGTAAATGCGCTTTCCCTCTGGCTCGAAGCCGAGGTGCGCGACGGCCAGAACAAGCACATGATGCGCTTTGAACGCGGTCAGACCGTCCAGAAGATCCACTCGGTACCCTGCACCGAGGAGTGCGGTACGACCATCCGCTTCAAGGCCGACCCCGAGATCTTCGAGACCACAAACTACGATTACGAAGTCCTGCTCAAGCGTCTGCGCGAGGCTGCGTTCCTGAACGCCGGCATCCGCATCACCCTGCGCGACGAGCGCGACGGTGAAGTACGCGAGGACGTCATGCATTACGACGGCGGCATCCGCCAGTTTGTCGCATACCTCAACGAGAACAAGAACCCCATCCATCCCGACGTGATCTACATGGAGGGTTCCCGCGAAACCTCGATGGCTGAGGTCGCGATGCAGTACACCGACTCGTACAACGAGAGCATGATCTCCTTCGCCAACAACATCGAGACCACCGAGGGCGGTACCCATGAGACCGGCTTTAAGTCGGCGCTGACCAAGGTTTTAAACGACTACGGCAGAAAGTACAACCTCATCAAGGAAAACGATAAGAACCTGTCCGGCGACGACGTGCGCGAGGGTCTGACCGTCATTATCTCGGTCAAGCTCCAGGAAGCACAGTTCGAGGGTCAGACCAAGACCAAGCTGGGCAACAGCGACATGCGTACGCTGGTTGAGACCATGGTCGGCGAGCGTCTGCCCATCTTCCTCGAGGAAAATCCCTCGGTCGCTCGCGTCATCATCGACAAGGCACAGACCGCGTCCCGCGCCCGTGAGGCTGCGCGCAAGGCGCGCGAGATGACCCGCCGCAAGTCGGCTCTGGAATCCAACTCGCTGCCCGGCAAGCTGGCCGACTGTCAGGAACGTGACCCCGCTCTCACCGAAATCTACATCGTCGAGGGTGATTCGGCAGGCGGCTCGGCAAAGGAAGGCCGTGACCGCCGTTATCAGGCCATTCTGCCGCTCTGGGGCAAGATGCTCAACGTCGAAAAGGCGCGCCTCGACCGCGTTTATGGTAACGATAAGCTCACTCCGATGATTACCGCCTTCGGCGCGGGCTTCGGTGAGGATTTCGATATCTCCAAGCTCCGCTATGGCAAGATCATCCTCATGGCCGATGCCGACGTCGACGGCTCCCATATCCGTACCCTGCTCCTGACCTTCTTCTTCCGCTTTATGCGTCCGCTCATCGAACAGGGTCACGTCTATATCGCTCAGCCTCCGCTCTTTAAGAACGAAAAGGGCAATAACAAGAACAAAATCGTTCGCTATACCTACGACGAGGGCGAACAGCGCCGCGTCATCGCTGAAATGGGCGAGGGCGTCCGCGTGCAGCGCTATAAGGGCCTTGGTGAGATGGACCCCGAACAGCTCTGGGAAACCACCATGAACCCCGAAAACCGTATTTTGCTTCAGGTTACGCTGGATGATGCGTCCATGGCCGATCAAACGTTCACTCTGCTCATGGGTGAGAAGGTCGAACCTCGCCGTGAGTTTATCGAGAAGAACGCAAGATACGTCGAGAATCTGGATATTTAACAACTGGCAGCGCAGTTGCCTGAAATTAAAGTTTTCGCTCAAGCCTTTTTCAAAAGGCTTGCGGGTTCTCAGGGCAGAGCCCTGAGTCGTGTCCCGCAGGACACGAAATCCCCTTTTGATTTTCCCGTCCCCCGCAAGGGAAAATCAACTTAACCTTCGTTCGTTTCTTTTGCGCACAAAGTGCGCTCATGGAAAACCAATCTACCGGATTGGTTTTCCCGCCCCTTACCCAAACTGCCGTCTTTTAAGCTGAGCGTGCGTACGAGCGGCAGGGTGGGGGAATCCGTTCCACGGGAACGGATTCCATGAGCGCGCTTGGCGCGCAGGAAAATTGCGCGACGTGCGCGTCGCGCTTTAGAATTATTTTTTGTTGATTCCGGCTGAGGCCGGAATCAATAGGGGATTCCGCCGTCTGCGGACGGCGGCCAGCCTGCGCGGCTGGACCGCGCCGGGCCTCAGGCCCGGACCCGTTTTCGCCTGCGGGCGGGATGGGTGCGTCCCCGAATGTCACACGCGGGCGGGAGTTTACCGTCCGCGGAAAACCCTCTCATTGGAGGTTACAAATGAGTCAAGAATACGAAAATCAAATCATCAAACCGGTCGATCTCGACCGTGAGATGCGTAAATCCTACATCGCTTATGCGATGAGTGTTATTGTTGGCCGTGCGCTGCCCGATGTGCGCGACGGCTTAAAGCCCGTTCATCGCCGTATTCTCTACGCGATGTACGAGGACAACTTAACCGTTGATAAGCCCTTCCGTAAGTCGGCAACGACGGTCGGTAACGTGCTCGGTCACTACCACCCGCACGGTGACGCGTCGGTCTATGACGCGATGGTACGTATGGCGCAGCCGTTCTCCCTCCGTTATCCGCTTATCGATGGTCACGGTAACTTCGGTTCCATCGACGGCGACCCCCCGGCGGCTTACCGTTACACCGAGGCGCGTATGGCAAAGATTGCAAACGTCATGCTCGCCGACATCAAGAAGGAAACCGTTGACTTCGTTCCCAACTTCGACGAGGAGCGTAAGGAGCCGGTTGTTCTGCCGTCCCGTATCCCCAATCTGCTCGTCAACGGCTCGTCGGGTATCGCGGTCGGTATGGCGACCAACATCCCGCCCCACAACCTCGGTGAGGTCATTGACGGCGTGTGCTACGTCATCGATCACCCCGAGGCCGATCTCGACGATCTGTGCGCCATCATCAAGGGACCGGACTTCCCGACCGGCGGTATCGTTATGGGTCGTGCCGGCATCCGTGCGGCTTATGCCACCGGCCGCGGCAAGATCAAGGTACGTGCACGCTGTGAGATTGAGGACATGCCCGGCTCGTCCGGTCGTGAGCGCATCATCGTTACCGAGATTCCGTACATGGTCAACAAGGCGCGTCTGGTCGAGTCCATCGCAAATCAGGTGCGCGACAAGCGCATCGAAGGCATTTCCGACGTGCGCGATGAGTCCTCGCGTGAGGGTCTGCGCATCGTCATCGAGTGCAAGCGCGATGCAAACGCTCAGGTCGTCCTGAATCAGCTTTACAACTACACCCAGCTTCAGGACACCTGCTCGATGAATCACCTCGCCCTCGTGCCCATCCCGCACGCTGGCCCGGACAAGGTGCAGCCCAAGGTACTGTCGCTGCGCGAGATCATCGACTGGTATATCAGCTTCCAGAAGGACGTCGTTGCTCGCCGCACCCAGTTCGACCTCAATCGTGCCGGTGCGCGTGCGCACATCCTCGAAGGCCTCAAGGTCGCAACCGATCAGGACAACATCGACCGCATCATTGCCATCATCCGTGCGTCGCGCTCCGAAGCCGAAGCCAAGGAAAATCTGTGCAAGGAGCCGTTCTGGATTGACCAGATTGCTCTCCTTGGCATCGTGGACGGTTCCGAGCACTTCGAGTTCCACCTCGACGACGCACAGGCACAGGCGATCATCGATATGCGTCTGGGTCGTCTGTCCGGTCTGGAACAGGAGAAGCTCAACGAGGAATACCGCGAGATCGAGGGCAAGATTGCCTCCTTCCGCGAAATCCTGTCCTCCGATCACAACGTGCTCGAGGTCGTCAAGGCCGAGCTGCGCGAAATCCGTGCACAGTACGCCGACGAGCGCCGCACCGAGATTACCGCTGCTGCCGACGACATCGACATCGAAGACCTCATCGAGGAGCAGGACTCCACCTACACCCTGACCCATGCGGGCTACATCAAGCGCATGCCCACCTCGGCTTACCGCGCTCAGCGTCGCGGCGGTCGCGGTGTCAACGCGATGGCAACCCGTGAGGAGGACTTCGTCCGCAGCATCTTCAATGCGTCCACTCACGACAATATTCTGTTCTTCTCCAACCTCGGCAAGGTCTACAAGCTCAAGGGCTACCAGATTCCCGAGGCAGGCCGCGCGGCCAAGGGTCAGAACATCATCAATCTGCTCGAAATCGAACCCGGTGAGAAGATCACCGCGATGTTCCCTATCCGCGAGTTCACCGACGACAAGTACATGGTATTCGTCACCAAATACGGTACCATCAAGCGCGTCGTGCTCAGCGACCTCCAGAACATCCGCAAGGTCGGTCTGCGTGCGCTCAGTCTGGCTGAGGGCGATCTGCTCGTAGACGTTCGCCTCACCGAGGGTCACGAAAATATCCTGATCGCTACCCATCAGGGTCGCGCCATCACCTTCGACGAAACCGAAGTCCGCGCAATGGGCCGTCAGGCTGCCGGTGTACGCGGTATCCGTCTGGCTGAGGGCGACTACGTCGTCGGCGCTGCCCGCGCAAGAAAGGGTGCTCAGGTCCTGTCAGTCACCGAAAACGGCTACGGCAAGCGCACCCCGGTTGAGGACTTCTCCATCCATCACCGCGGCGGCGGCGGTATCCTGTTGCACGGTCTGACCGATAAGACCGGTCTGGTGGCTGGTATCGCAGTCGTTGACCCCGAAAACGATATCATGATGATTACCGATGACGGTGTTATCATCCGTACCCCGGTTGAGGATATCCGTCAGTGCGGCAGAAACAGTCAGGGTGTTATCGTCATGCGTACCGGTGAGGACGTGAAGGTCATCTCGATCGCACGAACCGATAAGGAAGAAGAGGACGAGGAAGCCGAAACCCCGGCAGAGTCCTAAATTCCCGCCCAAAGCCCGTAGGTCACTATCCTTATTCTCGCGCTGAGCGCGAATAAAACGAGTGGGCGAAATGAAGTTTGGATCAAACCTTTTCAAAGGTTTGCGGGTTCTTAGGGCAGAGCCCTGAGTCGTGTCCCGCAGGACACGAAATCCCCTTTTGAAACCCGGTGTCCGACCCGGGTTTCAATTAAACTCTCGTTTTTCAGCGCGACCCGCTGGTCGCGCAAACTTTCTGTTCTCCGTTTATGGCTTGGCTGTCTTTTGCTGTTTCATCACTGCATAGATTTTCTGGCTTGGTTGGCAGAGCCAACCACAGCCTTGCGGAAAAATATTCCACAGGAATATTTTTAAAATCCGCAAGGTTACGGGAAAATACCCCACCGGGGTATTTTCCCGTAAGGTTCATGAAAACCGTCCCTATCGGGGACGGTTTTCTTTTTGCGACTGGCATCGCAGCCCCGTTCTCCGTTCATGGCTTGGCCGAGCAAGTCGGCCACAGCCTTGTGGGAAAACGCCCCACCGGGGCATTTTCTAGTTCCACAAGGCCCCTTAGAAGGGGAACGAAAGGTTCCTTTAAAAAGGAACCGAAAACCAAAGGATGGGGAACCCATGGTTTTCCTCTCCATCGCTAAACGATATGCCACTGGCATATCGTTTACGGTACGCTCGAAAATCGCGTACCGCCGCTCACCTCGAGTGCGCACGCCTGCGGCGTATTTTAAGGCGCACTCTCGTCCCTTTGGGAACCCGTCTTCCTTCCTCATCCGGGTTACTGTGTGCCGCCGACAGGGTGGGAAAGTACGAGCTCCGCATGGCGGGTGCGCCGGACGGAACCAGAAAACGTCCCGGTGGGACGTTTTCCCGTACGGCTGTGACCGGCTTGTCCGGTCAAGCCATAAACAGAGAACGGAAGTCTGGGCGCTCAGTGCGGCAGTACGACCTGCTTTTGCGGTGCTCATTTACGCGCCCGGGGAAGGGCATGGCGATATTGCATGAAAAGACCCAAAACAATTTATCTATTTTATATATTGATTTTTCACTACTATAATTATATATTTTAAATACCTTTGCACGAAAAAATAAACAACAAAAGTTAAAAAACAGACGTAATTAGACCGGATATATTGAGTCATTCCCCAATATTTAAACAGGAAAGAAGATGAAAGGAGCACAGAATAATATGAAAAAAATCAACGCGAGAACGCTGCGCATGATTCAGCTCATCACCTTCATTTGCGGCATCATCCTTTTGCAGATGGTGCGCCTGGGCTACAAGAGCGGCAGCATTTCCGGCACGGTGGCGCTGGTCGTGAGCATGCTCATCGTGATCCCGGGTTCCTGGATACTGTCGCGCAAGTCGGAAAAAAAGTAGGCATCAGGCTGCGTGGTTGAAGGAACGTCCTGATCGCGGGATGATAGCAGTTTTATACAAATATAAACCGCTCTTTTTGGGCGGTTTTTCTTATGCTCCATCGAAACCGTAAAAAGTTTCATATTTTCTTTGTGAACTCCTCTAAACGGTTTCAGAAAAGATACATTCTTGCGCGATGGTCTGTTTGTTGCTCCGATTGAAATTTATTCCCGTTTCCTGCGCTTTTTTTCTTCACATGGTTACACTTTTGCCCTTCTTTTCGTCATTTCCTACAATTACGAGCGGGTCGTTTTGTCTGTTATAATAATTCTCGTGGTCGAATCGGCGGTCGTATTACAAGACGCTGTTCGGCATTTTACACAAATTTTTCTGGCATTTATAGTCAAAAAGTACTTGTCCACCCAAACAAAAAAGTCTATAATAACGCTATACTGTTTAGAAAGGGTATTGGAGGGATTTACAACATGCAGTCTTATGAATTTCTGCTCATTCTTGCAGTCATCCTATTATCTACCAAGGTCTTTGGCCTGATTTCTGAGCGCGTTCATATGCCCCAGGTCGTCGGTGCACTGCTCGCCGGCGTCGTCCTCGGCCCGTCTGTCTTGGGTCTTGTCGAGGAGACCGACTTCCTGCTCAAAACGTCCGAAATCGGCGTCATCCTCTTGATGTTCATGGCCGGTCTGGACACCGACCTCGAAGAACTCAAAAAAACCGGTCTCGCCTCCTTCGTCATCGCTCTCATCGGCGTTGTCGTTCCGCTCATTGCCGGTACCGGTCTTTACCTCGTATTCTTCCCCGACATGGGTGAGCCCCTGCACATGCTCAAGGCGCTCTTTATCGGCGTCGTGCTCACCGCGACTTCGGTCTCCATCACCGTCGAGACCCTGCGCGAAATGGGTCGACTCAAGGGCAAGGTCGGCACGGCCATTCTGGGCGCTGCCATCATTGACGACATCATGGGCATCATCGTTCTGACGCTGGTTTCCGCGATGACCGACCCCACCGTCCAGCCTATCGCCGTTCTGGGCCGCATCGTTGCATTCTTCATTCTGGTTGTCATCGTCGGTTTCGTCATGTACCGTCTGTTCCGCGCCATCACCAATGAATGGAGCAATCACCGCCGCATCGCGATTTACGCCCTGTCCTTCTGCCTCATCCTTTCCTTTGTCGCAGAACACTACTTCGGCATCGCAGACATCACCGGCGCATACTTTGCCGGTCTCATCCTCTGCAACCTGCTCGAAGCCCGCGAGTACATCAATAAAAAGGTCAATATTCTGGCTTATATGTTCTTCTCGCCGGTATTCTTCGCATCTATGGGTATCAAAACCGAGCTGGATGGCATGACCGGCAGCCTGCTCATCTTCTCCTTTGCTCTGCTCGCCATCGCGATCATCACCAAGATCATCGGCTGTGGTCTGGGTGCCAAGCTCATGGGCTTTAATTGGAGCGATTCGCTGTCTATCGGTCTGGGTATGGTCTCCCGTGGTGAGGTCGCATTGATCGTCGCTCAGAAGGGTGCGCAGGTTGGTCTGATCGATAGCTCGCTGTTCCCGCCCATCGTGCTTGTGGTTATTGTTACGACGCTTATCACGCCCATCCTGCTCAAATTGTTTATGAAGTCGCCCGGTGAGGGAACACCCCCGAGTATTCGACATGATTTTATTTAAGTGGGAGAGTACAACCCGCCCGCAGGCGAAATGAAGCTTTCGCTCAAGCCTTTCTCGAAAGGCTTGCGGGTTCTCAGGGCAGAGCCCTGAGACGGACTCCGCAGAGTCCGAAATTCCCCTTTGAAACCCGGTGTTCGGCCCGGGTTTCAACTCAAACGAACAAAATGGGAAAGACCGTCCTTTCGGACGGTCTTTCCTTTTTCTTTGCCCAGACTGCGGCAGTCCGAACGGAGGGAATGCACGAAAGGCAGGAGTGGGGAAAACCAACCGGATGGTTGGTTTTCCATGAGCGCGCTTGGCGCGCAGAGAGTCTTGCCGCCTGCGGGCGGCGCTTTGAATTATTTTTGGTTGATTCCGGCTCAGGCCGGAATCAATAGGGGATTTCGCCCGTTGCGACGGGCGACTCAGGGCGCTGCCCTGAGAACCTGCAAACCTTTGAAAAGGTTTGATCCAAACTTTATTTCGCCTGCGGGCGGGAAATGTCGTTTTTGCTCATCGGGAAATCCAGTGTTTCACGTGAAACATTTCCCGACTGCGGTTGCAATCTTAACCCGTTGTGTTATAATAATAGAGCATATCAAAATCGGCCCGAACGGTGCGAAAGCCGCTCTGCGGCCGGGAAAGGGCTACGCCAATGGCTAAAATCGTTGCGCTTATCAACCAGAAGGGCGGCGTCGGCAAAACGACCACCGCTGTCAATCTGGCCTGCGCTTTGACCGAAAAAGGGAAGAAAGTCCTGCTTTGCGACTTCGACCCGCAGGGCAACGCCACCTCGGGCGTCGGTCTCGAACCCTACGAACTCGAGACCTCTATTTATGAACTCATCATTTCCGACAAACCCGATGTCCGCGCCGCCATCGAACACACCGAGTGGGTCGATGTGCTCGGCTCCAATGTCGATCTGGCCGGTGCTGAGATTGATCTGATCTCACTCCCGCGCCGCGAGTTCCGTCTCAAAGACGTGCTCGATCAGGTGCGCGATGACTACGACTTCATCATCGTCGATTGTCCGCCGTCGCTCGGCATTCTTACATTAAACTGTCTGTGTGCGGCTGACTCCTTTATGGTACCGCTCCAGACCGAGTACTACGCACTCGAAGGTCTGTCACAGCTCATGGCAACCGTGCGCTCGGTACAGCGCGGACTGAATAAAAAAATCCGCATCGAGGGCATCCTCTTAACCATGTACGACGGTCGTACCAATCTGGCCGTGCAGGTCGTCGAGGAAGTCAAAAAGCATTTCGGTGACCGCGTTTACGCTGCGGTCGTGCCGCGCAACGTGCGCCTGTCCGAGGCGCCCAGCCACGGCAAACCCATCACCGCATACGACCGTTCCTGCCGCGGTGCGGCAGCTTATCTCGCGGTCGCGGAGGAATTTCTGCAAAAGAACCCGTAAATAAGGAGGAGGGAGTCCCATGGCAAAAGCGAAAGGCGGTCTGGGCAAGGGCTTCGGCGCTCTGCTCGGTGAAAGCCTGATGGCGGCCGAGGAGGAATCAGGCGGTGTGTCCACGCTGCCCATGACCCTCGTCGAGCCAAACCGCGAACAGCCCCGCAAACGCTTCTCACCCGAGACCATGCAGGAGCTGACCCGCTCCATCGAGATGCACGGCGTGGTCACGCCCATCACCGTGCGCAAAACCGAGAACGGGTATTATCAGATCATCGCAGGCGAGCGCCGCTGGCGCGCTGCGCGGTCGGCTGGTTTGACCGAGATCCCGGCACTCGTGATCGAGGCCGATGACAAGACGGTCATGGAGCTGGCGCTCATCGAAAACTTACAGCGCGAAGACCTAAACCCCATCGAAGAAGCACAGGGCTATCACAGCTTGATGGAAGAGTACGGTTTGACCCAGGAACAGGTCGCAGAGCGCGTCGGACGTTCCCGTCCGGCTGTCGCAAACGCCCTGCGCCTGCTGTCCCTGCCCGATGAGGCGCAGGAACTGCTCGCAGACGGTACGCTGTCCGCAGGCCATGCCCGCGCCGTGCTCGCCATTAAGGACGAAGCGCTGCGCACCCATGACGTACTGGAAAAAATGGCGGGCATGAGCGTCCGTCAGGCTGAAAAGTACGCCAAGAGCCTGCAAAAAGAACCCGAACCCCAGTCCGAACCCGATCAGCCCGCGGAGTTTCAGCCCGATTACACCGCGGCACTCGCAGAACGGCTGGAACACACCCTCGGACGCCGCGTCCGCATCGAACAGGGCAAGTCATCGGGTACGGTATCACTCGCGTTCTACGGAGACGACGACCTCGAACGATTGGTCGCCGCTCTGGAAACACTGTCCGTATAAACAGGAGGCAAACGCATGGAAGAAAAAAACAACGCCCCGCAGCCGTGCGGCGAAAAACAGCCGGAATCCAAAAAGTTCCTGGTCTTTTACGTCATCGGTCTGTTCTGCGTTGCGCTTGCGCTCATTCTCTTGAGCTATATCGCGCAGGTGCGTTCCGATCGCAGGCTCAATGAGCTGACCAACCAGCTGAGCACACAGACCAGCGCCGCAGAGGGTGCAAACGCTCGCGTGCAGGTCTTGCAGCAGTCGGTCGAGGAGCAGACCAAGATCCTGAGCCAGCTCATGCAGCAGACCGGCACCGAAAACACCGATGAGCTGCTCGCGGCAGTCGAAAAGCTGTCCGATCAGAAAAAGGTACTGTACGAAATGACCATGGCGCAGCAGGAGCTCAGCCAGAACAAGAACGCCGAGGCTAAGGAACGCATCGACGGTCTGGTCACGAACTACACCCTCGAGCGTCTCAACGGTACCGCACAGGATGCGCTGCTGACCGAGGAGTCCGCAGCCCTCTTCACTGCACTCTACCAGCAGACTCGCGTCGTTCCGTCCGACGAAACCGCTGAGTAATCACACATTCCATTTCTGTCAATCTTTAATCCGACCAAAAGGGGAGATTTCATATGTTAGATATCCGTTTTGTCCGCGAAAATCCGGACGCTGTCAAGGAAAACATCAAGAAGAAGTTCCAGGACGACAAGCTGCCGCTAGTCGACGAGGTCATCGAGCTCGACGCCAAGCTGCGCGCTGCCATCCAGGAGGCTGACGAGCTGCGCTCCAACCGCAAGAAGCTGTCCAAGCAGGTCGGCGCTCTGATGGGTCAGGCGAAGAAGGACCCGTCCAAGGCTGCCGAGGCTGAGGCTGTCAAGGCACAGGTTACCGCACAGGCTGCTCGTCTGGCTGAGCTTGAGGCCATGGAGTCCGAGCTGCAGGACAAGGTTCGCACCATCATGATGACCATTCCGCAGATGATCGACCCGTCCGTTCCGATCGGCCCGGACGACAGCGCAAACGTTGAGGTCGCTCGCTTCGGTGAGCCGGTTGTTCCGGACTACGAGATTCCGTATCACACCCAGATCATGGAGAGCTTTGGCGGCATCGATCTGGACAGCGCTGGACGCGTTGCTGGTAACGGTTTCTACTACCTGATGGGCGACATTGCTCGCCTGCACGAGGCTGTTATCGCTTACGCGCGTGACTTTATGATTGGCAAGGGCTTCACCTACTGCATCCCGCCCTTCATGATCCGCGGCAACGTCGTTACCGGCGTTATGTCCTTCGCTGAGATGGACGCGATGATGTACAAGATCGAGGGCGAGGACCTGTACCTGATCGGTACTTCCGAGCACTCTATGATCGGTAAGTTCATCGACCAGATCGTTCCCGAGTCCAGCCTGCCCCAGACCCTGACCTCTTACTCGCCCTGCTTCCGTAAGGAGAAGGGTGCACACGGCATCGAGGAGCGCGGCGTTTACCGTATCCACCAGTTCGAGAAGCAGGAAATGGTCGTTGTCTGCCGTCCTGAGGAGTCTATGGACTGGTACGAAAAGATGTGGCGTTACTCGGTTGAGCTGTTCCGCAGCCTGGAAGTTCCGGTTCGTCAGCTCGAGTGCTGCTCCGGTGACCTGGCTGACCTCAAGGTTAAGTCCTGCGACATCGAGGCTTGGAGCCCCCGCCAGAAGAAGTACTTCGAGGTTTGCTCCTGCTCCAACCTGGGCGATGCACAGGCTCGCCGCCTGAAGATTCGTGTACGTGGTGAGGACGGTAAGCTGTACCTGGCTCATACCCTGAACAACACCGTTGTTGCTCCTCCGCGTATGCTGATCGCATTCCTGGAGAACCATCTCCAGGCAGACGGCACCGTCACCATCCCGAAGGTGCTCCAGCCGTATATGGGCGGTACCGAGGTTCTGGTTCCCAAGAAGTAAGAAGGGGAAAGGTTCGCACCAATTCCCGCCCGCAGGCGACAATAAAGCTTTCGCCGGCCTTTCTCGAAAGGCCGCGGGTTCTCAGGGCAGAGCCCTGAGTCGTGTCCCGCAGGACACGAAATCCCCTTTTGATTTTCGCCTTGCGAAAATCAACCAAAACAAAAATGGAAGCGCGACCCGCAGGTCGCGCAATACTCCGCGGCCAATGGCCGCTCATGAAAAGACCGTCCTTCGGGACGGTCTTTTCCTTTGTACCTCGCCCGAAGTGCGGCAGCTCGAACGAAGGCATTGAACGAACGGTAGGAGAGGGGAAAACCAACCGTCGGGTTGGTTTTCCATGAGCGCGCTTGGCGCGCAGGGGAATTGCGCTCGCTGCGGCGAGCGCTTTTAACGAGAGTTTAGTTGATTCCGGCTTTGCCGGAATCAATAGGGGAGTTTCGCCCGTTGCGACGGGCGACTCAGGGCTCTGCCCTGAGAACCCGCAAGCCTTTCGAGAAAGGCTTGAGCGAAAGCTTCAGTTCGCCTGCGGGCGGGACGGGGGATTGGTGCGGTGCTTGGGTTATCCTCAGTTTTTATCCCCAACCTGTGGAGAACTTCTGTGAATTGTGTTATCATACTCTTACCATCAATTTCCCAGAAAGGGGTCGGTTCTCTTGCGTAAGACCCGCAACACCAAAGGTCGCATCGTCTCCGCCGCCTGGCGGTTATTCTATGAGCAGGGCTATGACAACACCACGGTCGACGAGATCATCCTCAAATCCGGCACGTCAAAGGGTTCCTTTTACCACTACTTCGAGGGTAAAGACGCGCTTTTAAGTTCTTTGTCTTATCTCTTCGATGAGAAATACGAGGCGCTCGTCTCGCAGATGGATGAGTCGATGGACAGCTTCGACAAGCTCATCTATTTAAACCAGGAGTTATTCTCCATGATCGAAAACAGCATCTCGCTTGATCTGTTGGCGCGTCTTTACTCCTCCCAGCTCATCACCCGCGGCGAAAAACATCTGCTCGACCGTTCGCGGTTTTACTATCGCTTGCTCCGGCAGATCATCCTCGAGGGACAGCAGGCCGGGCAGCTCTGCGACGATCTCTCGGTCAACGAGATGGTCAAAATGTACGCACTCTGCGAGCGGGCGCTGATTTACGATTGGTGCATTTCGGGCGGGGAATACTCGCTGCGCGCCTACGGCAAGCAGATGATGCCCAGATTCCTCACCACAATCCGAAAAAATCCTGCCCCTGTTATTACCTGATTTCCTAATTTTCGTACAGCCATTTTTTCCCAGATTTCCATGCGGTTTTCCGGGTTTTCTTTTGTCTGAGTATAGAATATAGTCTATACTTTGTTCTGCATTGCAGTCTATTTTTTGTCATGCTATAATAAACTAAATTGTCGCACAAGAACATTGGAAAGGGGTAACACTTCAACATGACAACTGCACAGATCGGCATTTCGGTCACGATCGTCGTGTATTTGATCGGTATGCTGCTCATCGGCGTCTGGTGTTCCAAGAAGAACAACGATACCGGTGATTTTTATTTGGGCGGACGTAAGCTCGGCCCGTTCGTCACCGCGATGAGCGCCGAGGCTTCGGATATGAGCTCTTGGCTGCTCATGGGTCTGCCCGGTCTGGCTTATCTGACCGGTATCGCAGACGCTGGCTGGACGGCGATCGGTCTGGCCATCGGTACTTACATCAACTGGCTGATCGTCGCAAAGCGCATCCGCCTGTACACCCACGTTGCGGGCAACTCCATCACCATCCCGGACTTCTTCCACAATCGCTTCCGCGATAAGAGCGGTCTTTTGATGGGTCTGTCGGCTATCGTCATCATCATCTTTTTCATTCCCTACACCGCGTCCGGCTTCGCTGCCTGCGGTAAGCTGTTCTCCAGCCTGTTCGGCGTGGACTACTTCTGGGCGATGGTGATTTCTGCAATCGTTATCGTAGGCTACACCGCGACCGGCGGCTTCCTCGCAGCTTCGACCACCGACTTTATCCAGTCCATCATCATGTCCCTTGCGCTGCTCGTCGTTCTGGGCTTCGGCGTATACTCGGCCGGCGGTATCGGTGCGGTACTGGACAACGCAAAGTCTCTGCCCGGTTACCTGAGCATGACGCAGACCTACGACCCGGCAACCGGTACGGCTTCGACCTACGGTGCGCTGAGCAGCTTCTCGATGCTGTGCTGGGGTCTTGGCTACTTCGGTATGCCGCACATCCTGCTTCGCTTCATGGCTATCGAGGACGAGAAGAAGCTCAAGCTGTCCCGCCGCGTGGCTTCGACTTGGGTTGTCATCTCGCTGTTCGTTGCACTGATGATCGGTGTGGTTGGTCTGGGCATGACCAAGGCCGGTAATCTGGCATTCCTCGAAGGCTCGACCTCCGAGACCATCATCGTTCGCATCGCTGACCTGCTCAGCCAGAACGGTCTCGTCTGTGCCGTGCTCGCCGGTCTGATCCTCGCCGGTATCCTGGCTTCCACCATGTCTACCGCCGACTCCCAGCTGCTCGCAGCTTCCTCCTCGGTTTCTGAGAACCTCATTCAGGGCGTCTTTGGTAAGAAGATGACCGTTAAGCAGAGCATGACCTGTGCGCGTCTGACCCTGCTCGGTATCTCCATCATCGGCGTTTTCCTCGCACGCGACCCCAACAGCTCGGTCTTTAACATCGTTTCCTTTGCCTGGGCTGGCTTCGGCGCTTCCTTCGGCCCGGTCGTTATGTTCGCGCTGTTCTGGCGCAGAACCAACCGCTATGGCGCAATCGCTGGTATGTTCGCCGGCGGCGTGATGGTATTCGTTTGGAAGTACCTGATCGCTCCGATGGGCGGTCTGTGGGATATCTACGAGCTGATGCCCGCATTCGTCATCGCTTGTCTGGTCATCTGGATTGTGAGCGTGCTCACGCCTGCTCCGTCTGAGGAGATTACGCAGGAGTTTGATAAGGTCAAGGCGCTGAACGCTGAGGAATAAGTAAGCACCGCAGCCAAAATTGAAGCTTTCGCTCAAGCCTTTCTCGAAAGGCTTGCGGAGTCTTGAGGCAGAGCCTCAAGTCGCCGTCCGCAGACGGCGAAACTCTCTTTTTGATTTTCGCAAAGCGAAAATCAACTGAAATTAAAAATAAAAGCGCGTCCGCAGACGCGCAATTCTCTGGAAAGACCGTCCTTTCGGACGGTCTTTCCTTTTTCTTTGCCCCGACTGCGGAAAGTCAGACGGAGGGAGCGCAGAAAGAAGGGGAAAAGGGGAATCCGTTCCCTATGGGAACGGATTCCATGAGCGCACTTTGTGCGCAGAGAGTCTTGCCGCCCACTCGTTTATCCGCGCACAGCGCGGGAATAAGGATAGTGACCTACGGGCTTTGGGCGGCGCTTTTAATTATTTTTGGTTGATTCCGGTCTTTGACCGGAATCAAAAAGGGGATTTCGGACTCTGCGGAGTCCGACTCAGGGCGCTGCCCTGAGAACCCGCAAACCTTTGAAAAGGTTTGATCGAAACTTCAGTGAGGGGTGCGGTGCTTGCCGCTTCAATGTTTCACGTGAAACTTTGTCCGCGGCAGAACATCAACGTGATCGCCTCCCAGGTCTTTTCATCGGTCACGCCGTCCGGTGTCAATCCGCACGCGCGCTGAATGCGCATGATCGATTGTCGGGTTGATTCATCATACTGGCCGGACGGTTTGGGTGGGTGGATGTTGATATAATGTCGGCCAATCGCCGACAGCATGGCTTGCAGCAGCCAGACGGTATCTGACTGGCTGCCCGGTTTGAGTGGGCCGTTGAAGGCGAGCGGGTAGGGTTGTTTCATGGGGTGACCTCCTGTGTTTGGCTTTGGATACGGGCGGCTTGGCGCGCCAGAGTATCCCATGTGATCGGGCCGACAAAGCCGGTGGGTGTCAGGCCGAGAATGGACTGGGCGGTGGTGAGGGCTTGGGTGGTACGCGGGCCGAACATGCCGTCGGCGGTGAGTTTGGGAATATCGGGGAATTCGGTCGACAGGATATTCAGCCACTCCTGCACCTGACGCACGTCGCTGCCCTGCATGCCCTCGACTAGTCGGCCGGGGAACAGGGGAGCGCCTGCGGCGGCTTCCCACTCGGGCAGGGCTGCGCCGATGTCGTTATAAATCTCGGTGATCTTTGCCCAGGTCTGCGGGCCGACGATGCCGTCGACCGGTAAGCCATAGTCGCGCTGGAAGATACGCACGGCTTGCTCGGTCAGGGTACCGAAATCGCCGTCGATCGGGATTTGGTCTTCTCCGGTGAAAAATACGCCGATCGCGTTTAAGTAGTATTGCAGCACGCGCACGTAGTCGCCCTTGTCACCCCGTCGCAGGTAGTCCGGGAAAATACCCGTCACGTCCTCCAGACGCACGCCCTCGCTGTTGAGTTCGGCCAGCTTGGTGATCGCGGTGTACAGGTAGGCGATGCGGTACCAGGTCGCCTTGCCCACGATGCCGTCCGGGGTCAGGCCGAATACCTGCTGGAATTTCTTGACCGCGTCCAGCGTGCCCTGATCGAACACGCCGTCGACCGGGTAAATCTTCGGGATGGCCGGATAGTTGTTCGAAATGCGGTTGAGGCGCAGCTGGATGGTGCGCACGTCGTTGGACACGTCGCCCAGACGCAGGGGAGAGCCGGGGTACGATCCCAGATTGGGCGCGGTCGGCGCGTCGCGCACGATGGCGAGGTCGGGGCCGTAAAACTCGGTCAGAATCTCATACGGCGACAGCCCAGCCTCGGCCAGCGGCACCGTGCCCCACTGGCTTAGGCCGTCGCACTGGACGCGGTCGCCGTCGCAATATTGCGCAAACAACGGCTCGACCGAACCCGGTCTGACCAGATAATCATTAAACAGCTCGTCGGCAATCTCCGCGATGTTGTCAAAAATATCACGCCCCTCGACGTACGCCTGATCGAACGCCGTCGAGTTTGTGATGTCAAAATCATACCCCTGCGAGCGGTACCACTCGGTGTAGATGCGATTGAGCGCAAACGAAATCTGCGCGTACATGTTCGCCCGGATTGCAGCCTCCGGCCAAGTCGGATAGATCTCCGACGACGCCACGTTCTTGATGTAGTCGGGGAAGGGCACGGTCACATTGCGAGCCGTCGGGTCGTCCGGTCGCCCCAGATGTACCGTGATCGTCTCGGGAATATACGGTAATGCCATGTTCCGCTCACCGTCCTCTCTTGCTAAACTGCGTGTCCAGCAGCTCGGGCGGCAGGTCGGTGATCTCGGTTGAATTCCCGCTCGCCGTGGACGGCGTCAGCGGTACCGGCAGCGTCGAGGCAATGCCCGGGAAAATCGAAATGTCCCGCACCTCTGCCGTTTGATACCCCGGCAGCGATACATTCACCGTATAGTTCAAATACGGCGTGGGCTGGTCGGGACTGAGCGAATCGGAAAGCGACGGCGCGGGAAGCTCCAACACCGGCGTGCGCCCCGATGTGTCCGTCCGTACCACGCGATACAAAACCGGCCCGTCCTCAGTCTGCGCCGATACCGTCACCAATGCCCCCGGCAGCGGAATTGTCCCTTGCGCGGTCGTCACCGCCACCACCAGCTTTCCTACTGCCTGCGTCACATCTGCCATCCAGACATCACTCCCTCTTTTTTATGGTTAGAACCATTCTATGATTGGGAGACAGACGGTATGTCGGGGGAAAGAAGGAGAAAAGAGAATGTTTCACGTGAAACATGGGAGAGTGAGGCACCGCACCCCTAGCTCGGGATTCTCAAGGGACGAGTCCCTTGAGTCCGTCCAGGTGAAACCTGGTCGAGCCCGCAGGCTCGAAATTCTCTTTTGAAACCCGGTGTTCGGCCCGGGTTTCAATTAAAACAAACAAAAAGGAAAGACCAACCATTCGGTTGGTCTTTCCAGAGATTGCGCGTCTGCGGACGCGCTCTTATTTTTATTTTAGTTGATTTTCGCAGAAGCGAAAATCAAAAGGGGATTTCGCGTCCTGCGGGACGCGACTCAGGGCTCTGCCCTGAGAACCCGCAGCCTTTCGAGAAAGGCTGGCGAAAGCTTCAATATGGGTGCGGTGCTGGTCTTGCGTGACAAAGTTACATTTCTCCATCAATTTACACTTCGTTCAAACTTCATCCGCATTCCGTACATATTCCCCTGCTATAATCAATCTATACAGTAGGGGGGCACAGTCTATGCCCCGGAAATGAGGCAGTATTATTATGAAAGAAGTTAAACAGCCCGACAGAAAACGCATATTCTATTTCTATGCAATCGCAATCGCGCTTCTGTTCATCGCAAACATGCTCCTGCCCAGCCTCATCGCTCCAAAAACCCAATCGGTCAGCTATAACGAGTTCGTTACTATGGCTGAACAGGGTCAAATCAAAGAGGCTGAGATTCAGAGCAGTGAAAACCGTATCGTCTTCACAGCCGTTGGCGATACACAAAAAGAGCAAAATCAAGTCTATGTCACCGCACTCGTCGATGACCCCGATCTGGTACAGCGCTTGCTCGACGCAGATGTAAACTTTACCAAGATCTGGCCGTCAACCCCGTCGCCCATCCTCACCGCGTTCCTTCCGCTCGTTATCATCATCGGTTTCGGCGTCTGGATGACCCGCTCGATGCAGAAGAAAATGGGTGCCGGTGCGATGAGCTTCGGCAAGTCCAATGCCAAGGTCTATGTCGCAAGTGAGACAGGCATCCACTTCTCCGACGTGCAGGGTGAGGACGAGGCAAAGGAGCTCTTAACCGAGATCGTCGACTTCCTGCACAATCCCCAGCGCTACGCCGACATCGGTGCGCACATCCCCAAGGGTGCGCTGCTTGTCGGCCCTCCGGGTACCGGTAAGACCCTGCTGGCCAAGGCGGTCGCAGGCGAGGCAAACGTGCCCTTCTTCTCGATCTCCGGTTCGGAGTTCGTTGAGATGTTCGTCGGCATGGGTGCTGCCAAGGTACGCGATCTGTTCAAGCAGGCAAACGAAAAGGCGCCCTGTATCGTCTTTATCGATGAGATTGATACCATCGGTAAGAAGCGCGACGGTGCAGGCGGTATCAGCGGCGGCAACGACGAACGTGAGCAGACCTTAAACCAGCTGCTGACCGAGATGGATGGTTTCGACGGCAGCAAGGGTGTTGTCATTCTGGCTGCAACCAACCGTCCCGAATCCCTCGACCCCGCGCTGCTGCGTCCCGGTCGTTTCGACCGCCGTGTACCCGTTGAGCTGCCCGACCTCATCGGTCGAGAAGCCATCCTGCGTGTACATGCCAAGAAGGTCAAGTGCGAACCCGGTCTGGACTTCAATGCCATCGCGCGCATGGCTGCCGGTGCATCCGGTGCAGAGCTTGCCAACATGGTAAACGAAGCCGCGCTGCGTGCTGTCCGTGCAGGTCGCGACAAGATTTCCCAGTCCGACCTCGAAGAGAGTGTTGAAGTCGTCATTGCCGGCTACCAGAAGAAAAACAAGATCCTATCCAACAAGGAAAAGCTCATCGTATCCTATCACGAGATCGGTCACGCGCTCGTCGCTGCGCTCCAGACCCACTCGGCTCCGGTCACTAAGATCACCATTATCCCGCGTACCTCCGGTGCGCTCGGCTACACCATGCAGGTCGATCAGGAAGAGCACAACCTCATGAGCCGCGAGGAACTGGAAAATAAGATCGCGACCCTCACCGGCGGTCGCGTCGCAGAGGAGCTTGCCCTGCACTCGATCACCACCGGTGCGTCCAACGACATCGAACAGGCTACCCGTCTGGCGCGCTCGCTGATCTCCCGCTTTGGTATGAGTGAGGCCTTCGGTATGGTCGCTTTCGAACAGGTACACAATGCTTACCTCGGCGGCGATGCATCCATGGCTTGCGCTGACCAGACCGCGGCCGAAATCGATCGCATGGTCGTTGAGCTGGTTCGCCGTCAGTACGAGAAGGCAAGACAGCTGCTGAGCGATAACATGGATAAGCTGCATGCGCTGTCTAAGTATCTGTACGACCACGAGACGATTACAGGTGAAGAGTTTATGAAGCTCATGGAACAGCCTAAGCTTGAAATGGGAATCTCTGAGGAGAAAGAATAAGCACCGCACCCCTAATTGAAGCTTTCGCTCAAGCCTTTCTCGAAAGGCTTGCGGAGTCTTGAGGCAGGGCCTCAAGTCGCATCCCGCAGGATGCGAAATCCCCCTTTGAAACCCGGTGTCCGACCCGGGTTTCAACTTAAACTTACAAACAGGGAAAGACCGTCCGAAAGGACGGCCTTTCCTTTTTCTCTGCCCCGACTGCGGCAGCCTGAACGGAGGGAATATACGAACGGCAGGAGAGGGGAAAACCAAGCCGGCAGGTTGGTTTTCCATGAGCCTTACGGATTTAGAAAATACCCCGGTGGGGTATTTTCCCGTAAGGCTGTGGCCGACTTGTTCGGCCAAGCCATGAACGGAGAACGGAAGGTTTTCGCTCGCTGCGGCGAGCGCTTTTGTTTTTATTTTGGTTGATTTTTCCTCGCGGGAGATCGGGAAAATCAAAAGGGGATTCCGTGGCCTGCGGGCCACGGCTCAGGGCTCTGCCCTGAGAACCCGCAGCCTTTCGAGAAAGGCTGGCGAAAGCTTTAGCAGGGGTGCGGTGCAGGGGATTTTCAAACTCTACCGTTCGTTGATTGTCTTTTCTCGCGAAATCTGATAAGCTTTACAAGGTGATAGGTTTATGAATCAACAGAAATTCGGCGCGCTTATCCGCACGCTGCGCCGCGAGAAAGGCATGACGCAAAAAGCTCTCGCTGACCGTCTCGGGCTCAGTGACAAGGCTGTTTCCAAGTGGGAGCGCGGACTCGGCTGTCCCGATGTTTCGCTGCTCGGTGATCTCTCAGTCATCCTCGGAGTCGATCTCGCGCGTATGCTCTCCGGTGAGCTTGCGCCCAACGATTTTGTAGGAGGAAATATGAAAAAAGCAAAGTTTTATGTCTGTCCGGTTTGCGGCAACCTTACTCTGTGCACTGGTAATGCATCGGTGTCCTGCTGTGGCCGTACCCTCGAAGCGCTTGAGCCGAAAAAGGCAGATGATACACAGAAACTCAAGGTTGAAGTGATCGAAAACGATTGGTATATCACGAGCGATCATCCCATGACCAAGGAAAATTATATCTCCTTTGTCGCGTTCGCAACCGGTGGCCAGATGAATCTCATTAAGCAGTACCCGGAGTGGGATTTACAGGTCAGATTGCAGAAGCGTGGGCATGGTATGCTGTATTGGTACGCGAGTGATCTGGGACTCATGTATCAGCTGTTGTAAAGGACGGAATCCCGCCCGCAGGCGAAATGAAGTTTCGATCAAACCTTTTCAAAGGTTTGCGGAGTCTTGAGGCAGAGCCTCAAGTCGCATCCCGCAGGATGCGAAATCCCCTTTGAAACCCGGTGTCAGACCCGGGTTTCAACCCAAACTTACAAATAAGGAAAGACCGTCCGAAAGGACGGTCTTTCCCATGAGCGCACTTTGTGCGCGAAAGTATTGCGCGACCTGCGGGTCGCGCTTTTTTGTTCTTTTTTTAGTTGATTCCCGGGCCGAACCCCGGGAATCAAAAGAGAGTTCCGCGCTCTGCGGAGCGCGGCTCAGGGCGCTGCCCTGAGAACCCGCAGCCTTTGAAAAGGCTGGCGAAACTTTC